>Ga0307990_1000701_pt1 | contig 28961 bp, 29 predicted proteins | sample EllFjometagen129_FD_203168 | JGI IMG/M metagenome (GOLD analysis project Ga0307990, IMG submission 203168) | Marine microbial communities from Ellis Fjord, Antarctic Ocean - #129 | ecosystem: Environmental > Aquatic > Marine > Unclassified | place: Southern Ocean | collected 2014-10-08
GATAATAGATAATAGATAATAGATAATAGATAATAGATAATAGATAATAGATAATAGATAATAGATAATAGATAATAGATAATAGATAATAGATAATAGATAATCATTCTTAAAAAAAAATCACTATTACAAAGTGGAAAAGATCTTTTGAATAACATTTTTGAACTCAGAAAATTCAACACCACCCTCAATTGCGAAATCTCTAACAGTTTGAGATTTTGAACCGTAAAATTTTCCAATTATTTTATGTGCGTAGCGCTGTCCATTTTGACAACAGCCACTGCTTAATTTTACATAAAATAATTAATTAATCTAACCTATAAATCTGATAGTTTTTTGACTTTTGGGTAATTTTGACTACCATACATATTTTTACCTAAATAGGCAAATTCCAAATTCAGGAGTTGTATTATCACTATCTTGAGAGACTAAATATTTTGAATATTAATTAGTTTAAAATTTATTTGATACTATTAGGTACATGACTCCATTTTCTATATTTGCTTTATATATGCAAATCCATTAGGCTCTTCACCATAACCTTCCAAAACGGGAGAGGATATCTCAATAATTCGCTTAAATCCATTATGGTCATAATATCCATAGTTACAACCCTTGTCTGTATATAGGTATAAACGGTTGCAGTCCAGCCTTTTTGCAGCATTAGTGTAATTACTCATTAGTTTTTTTCCGTAACCTAATCCGCGTAAAGAGGATCCTACAAAAAATAGGTTCACATATGCATCATTTTTATTTTTGTTTGCAGTTAAATCTTTTTCTATATTAATAAATTGTTTAAAAATATTTATAGCTTTTTTACGATTACCCAAATTTCCTATTACTAAGTTGAATAGTACTTTTAAGATAGGTAAAAATGAGTTCAACATTATTTTTAATTTTGAATGTGGCTTTTTATCAATTTTTCCAAAAATAAAGCCACAAACATTATTATCTTCATCAATAATAACCTGATTATAATTAGCATCTAGTAGTGAGAACTTAAAATATAGTTCATTCATCATGTTTTTTTTCTTTAACCCTACAAATAGTTTGTTAAAGTTCCAGGTATCACTCATTAGTTCAACACTTTGGTTAAAGTATTTTTTATTGTATTTGGTTATTTGAAAATTCATTTTTATCCTCTTTAGGTCAAGCGACCTAAAACAATAATAGGTCAGTTGACCTAAAGAGTCAAGTCCTATATTATATAGCTATGATTTCAAAAAAAGAAAATATTATTAAAGTTGCTCATGAACTTTTAAGCAAAAATGGAAGTAGTCAGTTTTCAATGAGAAAGGTTGCCCTGCAAGCGTCTATGAGTTTGGGAAATCTTCAGTATTATTATAAAACTAAAACAGATTTGATTAATGGTATACTTGAAAACTATATTCAGATATATAAAATTGAGTTAGCGAACTACTCAAAAAGTTGTAGTAAGGGCCATGATGGACTTGAAAACTTTATAAGTAGTGTTCTTTTAGATACAGTTCAAGATGATAATAAGTTTTTTATTGCTCTTTTTTCATTTACAGAATTGAAAGGAATGGAAATACCTTTAAAGCAGTTTTATGGAGAATTGTTCAATCTACTTACGGATGCATTAGCAATTATTCTAGGAGTACCCTCAACTTCTGAAAGTTTAAAAATGGCTTCTTCTCTTTTACTACCATATTTTGAGGGATATTGGCCTGTAGGAAATTATACCGAAATTAATCATGAAAAAATGGCAAAAGTATTAGCAGATACAGTGATGGTATTGATAACTGATACCGTGTAATTTTATCTATAGAGGAGCTACTATGAGACTTCTAAAAAAAACTATACCAGATACCTTAAAGGATGAAATAGGTGTACCAAATATGGACTACATCTATTTTAACAATATTGAGAAATTTCCCTTTTCACGCCAAGAACTCAGTTACTCCAAAGTAAATGCTTGGTGGTTATCTTAAGCATTATTTTTATTAAAATAGTCATTTTACTATTTATTTACTACTTTTTTCCATACTCTTCCATATCTAAAACACACATTCTAATTTTATAATTCATCAGTAAATTCAGATAAATCTAGGGGATCTGAAACCTTATTGTTTTTCAAATTTTTTATAGTAGAATCCATAATTGATAATGTATTAGAGGATATTGCTTCTATTTCAACAAGTCTTTTTGGTTGTAATTCTATTTTGCCATTTTCAAATTCAATAACATGATAATAATCAAATTTTGTACCTATTATAGTAAATCTATGCTTAGAATCTAATTTGGTATCATATTGTTTAATGAATGAATCCATTGAATTCTCCTTGTGGAATTTCCTACTTATATATTAATCCTTGACTGTCCAATTGTATATTCAATTTATTTCGTTAAAGTGCAATATTCATTCAAATGCAAATTGGGATCCTCACTGAATCCCGCTGGATTTATTCTCAATGCTTCAAATAACCGAGCCCAATAATTTACTTTTGCAGAAAGTGCAGCAATTGCAACTATTTCTTTTTCCGAAAATAAACGCCTTAGATCATCTAACTGTTTTTGTTTAAGAACTATAGGTGTTTTTGACAAAGCATATGCGTATTTAAGAGCTACTTTTTCTTTTTCTGTAAAACTCATTATACTCTCTATATCTCTTTTTCCCCGAAGTCCTTCCAATTCGTCATCGGTTATATTATATTTTTTGTACTTATAAGAATTTATATCTATAGCAAATGGACTAGGTACTGTATAAGATATTAAAATTCTTATAAGAGTCAACATTCGAGTTTCAAGGCAAAGTGCTGAGCCTTTTTCTACATATACTTCCAGAAGGGCTGAACTGATAGATATTTTAGGTGACCATGTCAAGATTCTTCCCATAATCATCTTTTTTTTAGCTTTTTTATCAGCTATTTTTATAAATATTCGCAAATACCATGGAATTTTTGAGGGTGCTGATACCAAGCTTTCCATCGTATCTTTATTATAAATACCACTTACGGGAATATTTTTTTTTGAACGAAAACCTTTTTGAAAAACAGACAAATTAGACAATGTTATACCAATACTTTTGATAAATTTCCGCATTTTAATCTCTCCTATATATATTTTATTCCCCATACATTCTGCTAACTGTTTGTCTATAACATAGTGCAGGTTTTTATTACTATACTACTTCAGTACAGATTACACATTATCTAGAGATTTTATTAACGTCAACAATCATCCTTATTTAAACCTGACTCATTTAGGAGTTGGGTTAATTTTGAGCATCTACCTACAGGGGTGCATATCAAACGTTAGTTCAGTAGCTTGAGTGTATATTTAGTGCACATTTATCTTAAATTGTTACCTAGCCATGATATGCATCCTTCAAGTTTGAAAAATAATGTTTATTTTTTTTTAAATCATTAGTTTATTCTTATAAAAATTAGAATGTAGTGTGAGTATTATATAATCAAATTCAGAAGAATGTTTCAGTTAACCATAAAATGTAAACTTTACAAGGAGCAGATCATATTTATCAGTTCCAGTTTAATAGTTGAAATTTATTTATTAAGTAAAAATTAATTCCTTTGACAACTAATATGGTTCATATTAGAATACAAAGAAAAAGGAAAATTAAGTGAAAAATATTAAATTAATGGGAATTCTAATTTGTTTTATTTTGCTATTTACAAGTTGTCCAACTGAAATAGACAGCGTTTCGACAGCACCAGTGACAGACTTGCAAACTGTAATAGGTAATGAATCTGTGGTTTTAACTTGGACAAATCCTACAGATTATGATTTTGATCATGTTGAAATTACAGCAACACCAATAGATACCACATTGCAATCTGTTACTGCTGAAACAACAAACAAAATAACAACAACATGCACCCTAACTGGACTATCAAATGGAAAAGAGTACCAAATTATTGTAAAAGCTTTAGATATCATAGGCAATAAAAGTATATCTAGTAATCAAGCAACAATCATTCCAAGAGACTCAACAATACCAACAACAGTTAAAGAAGTATCTGCTACATCAACCAAGACTTCTATAGTTTTAAATTGGGAAAACCCTACAGACCTTGATTTCGACCATGTATTAATCACAGCAACACCAATAGATACAGAATTAGAAACAATTTCATGTGTGACAACAAATAAAAACATAACAGCTTACACAGTACCAGATTTAACCTCAGAAAAAGAATATAAATTCATTTTAAAAGCTATAGATACATCTGGTAATAAAAGTATTGCTAGTGATGAAATATATTCAATACAAACAGCAACAATTATTAATCCACCTAGTTGGATTATTGGAGGAGAGTGGTGGGATTCTGGGTCTTGGTATTATTATGGAGAAACCGGGGTTTCATATAATTGTTATCAGTTTTTTGAAGACAATATAATTTGTAGATCCCCTAATATTAATTACAAAGAATTGTTAATCTCAGAAAGTGACCCAATTGTTAGTACTAAAACTAGTTCTACGCAATTTGAAATAGTTTTTAATAGTCCTCCTACAAGCGAAGAAATAACTTTATCTTTTAATTATATAACGGAAACAAAGTTATTCTTTTTTAGGCTACAGGATAATAATATCTGCGGTAAAAACTTAAACTTTAGAGAAGTACCAAATCTATAACTCAAAACTGAATACTAAATAAAAGTATTCAGTTTTTTACCCTATCTTTAAAACATGAATATTACAAAGAATTCATTATAGCTAATTATAATTTTAATAAAGAATTGAGAATAAAAAAATTTAATTGTTATTTTTTTGTAAATTGTTAAAGTAAAATAGAAAAACTAACCACACACAAATAATCTCTATGATAGCATTAAAGCAATTAAAGCTATAAAACTATCATAGATAACATACTCATTTTAAAAGAAGAATAACTATTAAAAAGCGTCTAAGATTTCTTGCATAGCAGTTTTGAACTCAGAGAATTCAATACCACTTTCAAGTGCGAAATCTCTGACAGTTTGAGATTTTGAACCGTACGGTTTTCCAATTATTTCCTCAATCTGTGTTTTACTCATTCCCCAATCAAGAAGATTGGCAAACGTAGTCTTGCCTTTTACAAGCATATCGTCAAGATTAGAGGAATGCGTTATTGAAACCCCTTCAGTTGAATCATCACTTAAATTTGCAACAGCAGCTGGTGAAACACTCTTTGCTTTAATTGATTGAAACAATTCATCAGATAGTACACCTTTATCTCTGAGTATATTGACTGCTGGATTTGGAAGGAGCGACGTCTCTTCAGCTTCGTACGACATTCCAAGATAAAGAGCTACAAATAATCTTACACTATCAGTGCCTACCTCACCCTCGATGTCTAGATTCTCATAGAAAGTCTCTAGATCTTTTGCTTTATAAAGTTTAGCATCTTTATCTGATGTATCTAGAGCAAAGGCTTGGGCGAGGATTGTAGCTGGAACAGAGAAACTGTTTTCTATATCTTCAAAGGTATAAGATCCTCTTATATCTCCAGGGTCTGCCATACCGGCAAACTCACCTTCTGAAATACGAACTGGAATTTTGGTGCTTTCTGTTATCCAAAGGCCAGAGACCATAAGCATCAATATACCACCTAAAATAATAACAACTAATCCTAAAGCAGTACGTTTTGCACTAAGCTTCATTGTTGACCTCCTTTCCATCCTTTTTACCAGGCTGGGATGTATTCAACTCAAGAGTTGCAGCAATAGGACAGGCTGCCTCTGAAGTACACTCAAGACAGGAAATACATTGATGATCCATAATCTTTGATTTATTTGATACTTCGATATTCATAGGACAAGCGCTATCACATTTGCCACAAGATATACAGGTATTTGGATTTCTTCTAATACTAAAAATTCTGAATAAATTAGTTATTCCAAGCAGGGCACCATAGGGACAAGCGTATTTACAAAAAGGTCTCTCTACAAACAATGAGAGGAATATGACCAATGCCAAAGCTATGAAACCGGTTATTGCTACTTCACCTGTCCAGAAATTAAATAATGCATAATAGGGATCAAAATCAGAAAAGACAAGCTTTGCTGATACAGCCGTCATCACGAGCACCCAAAGTAGCACTCCATAGCGTAGATATCTAAGCCCAGAATCAAGACGTTTTGGAATCATGTGATTATATTTCCTCGGAAAGATTTTCTTTCCAATATAACTAATCCACTCCTGAAAAGATCCAAAGGGACATACCCAACCACAGAAGATAGGTCCTGCAATGATTGCCGTTATAAATACGATAATCATAAGATAGAATGAAGCTTCATGGATTTTCTGAACGAATGTTCCAGCAGTGATATACTGATAAATTGTTACCACTCCTCCAACAGGACAAATTGCATGTAGCGAAGCACCTTTAAGAAATGGAATTGAAATTCCTGATTCTTCAAGAGAATGACCTATCACTACCAAAAAGACTAATAAAAAGAATACTATCTGTACTGCTGTACGAATCAACTTCACAGAAGAACGTTTTTTCATAATATCTACCCTCTATAATTATATATGATACTAGCAATCATAAAGGACTAAAATGATTCTTGTAAAGCTAATTTTCTTTTTTTTTATAGTGAAACTTACAAGAAAAAATGATGAGAAAGCAATATTTCACACCTGTGCAATTTACTTTTTCATTAATTATTTTAATATTCATCATTTTTATTATTCTTTAAAATATATTTTTATCAAAATTCTCCAATATAAGAATAACTAGTTAAGGGATAACTAAATAAGTTCCAACAATTAAATTAAAAATATAAATTAAGTTTATTAAATAACTTTTTAGTTACAAATGTTTTAATATTAAAATTATTGTAAGTAGAATATTTTTAATTAAATAAAAAATGAATTATTTATTAATATTGAATGTGCTTCTCAACAGCAATTAAACCAATGGAAGACTATGTTTTTCTTGCAACAGCATCTGATAAAATTGAAAACTATATTTTTATTCCTCTAGTTTTGATTATTATAATTTACTCCTTAACAGGTAATAATAACAAAAATCATTTTATCTAATAATTAATAAAATTTAATTTTCAAAATACGGGTTATTATGTTGCTAAAAAAACAAATATTTGAACTACAATTTAATTTTTATTGGATGCCTAATTACAGTTTTCCACTTCAATGGATCAACTCTTCTAATATCTGAAAGATAGATTTCATGATGCATTCTCGTTTGTGAAAAATCATTATCATAGCCTTCTTCTTTGATAAATTTATCCATTATTATTACTGACTCTATTTCAGTATCAAAGGGACCAATATGCATTATTTGAACACATAGCCCTTCATCAATAGTTAGAAACTGTGCTTTTGAGCAATCAATTTTCTTTGTATTTGTTACTTTTTCAATTGCCCAATCAAAGTTTTCTTTACTTATAAAATCAGGTAATCGAATCAAAGAAATCCAACTAAATGAATCTTTATTAGTTAAATCAACACCTTTAATGCTCTCCTGCCACCAAAAACCTTCTAGCGGTGGTACAACATATTCAAAAAAGCCTTCAATCTTATAATCAGTCTTATAACTCATCCTAAGTGCATAGGCTATTGGGTATAAAGTACTAATTGCTTTGTTATATTCTCCATCTACTTCATTAGGATTGCCTTTACCTCTTACAGCAATATAATTCATCCTAGGTATTGTTATAATTTGGGGTTTTGTTTTTGGCCTATATAGTTCTTTATATTCTTTTTTAAAATCAAATGGCATAAATGGCTCCCTACTGCTTTATTACTTAATATTATAACTTTGCTAGATTATAATAAGCAACAAAAAAACGTATCCTAATCATTTGAAAAATTAAATCCTTCAAATAATTAAAATACGCCTAGGTTAACTTCAATTAATAAATCAATCTCAATTCCCTATTTTAAACAATAACTAAATATATAACTATATTCATAACTTCTTATTATTTTTAATTATTACATACCTAGTTCAGCTCTTGTTGAGTAAACGTTTATAGATCCATCAAGAATACCTGCTTTTGCTTTTTCTACAGCTTCACGAACTTCAAGAGGAATAATATCTTCAAAGTCATTAAATGGAGCTAAATTAATTGCGCCTTCAGCTAATCCAAATTCAGAATTACTTCCACTTTTCAAATCACCAGAAAGATAATTTTTTATAGTAAGATAAGTAGCTTCTGAAATACCTTTTCTTGCTGATGTTATAGTATTTGCTTTAGCCAAGAAAGATTGGTCAATATCACAACCCATTGCTGCAAAACCTTTTTCTTGAGCTGCATTAAATACACCAATTCCTGTTAATCCAGCAAGTTGAATTACAATGTCAGCACCTTGCTCAGATAATGCAATCGCTGCTTCTTTACCCTTTGCTTGGTCAGTAAAAGTTCCAGTGACAACAGATAATACTTCAATATCAGGATTTACTGATTTAGCACCTTGAGTGAATCCAACAATATATCTTTCAACTGGTGGAATATCCATTCCTAAAACAGCACCAATAACATTCTTATCATTTAATTTGTCTGATAAATTAGAATATTTGTCTGTCATTAAACCAGCAACAACACCAGCTAAATAACTAGCTTCTTGTTCTTTCCAAGTAATACCAATTACATTTGATGGCATAGTGCTTGGATCAAATGAAAGATCAATACCTGCAAAAACAGTTTCAGGATAATGCTCTGATACTTCTAAAACTGCATCATAAAATAAAAATCCTGTTGCAAAAATAAGTCCGGCTCCATCTTCTGAAAGACCTGATAAATTTGGAACATAATCAGTCATTGAAGTTGGTTCAATTAATCTTATTTCAATTAAGCCTTCATCTTCTGCTCTTTTTAAACCACTATAAACGCCATCATTAAATGATCCATCACCTAAACCATTTGTATCTGTTGCCATACCGATTATTGGTTTAGAATCAGCCTTTTCTTGTGATCCTGAGGCAAAAAGACCTCCACATACTACTGCTAATGCTAAAAAAATAAATAATACCTTCTTCATAACTTCACTCCTTATATCTTATACATCACATTATATTAATGTGTTTATTCACTTTGATAATCTTCACCCAAAGCTTTTGGAGGGTTTGATTTAAATACCAAGCCTCCTACTGCAATTAAAGCAGCAACATATGGGAAAATTAAAAACAACTCAGAATAGATATCAAATATATTTAATACTTGTATTCTAAGTGCTAGAGCATCTACGGCACCAAAGAATAGGGAAGCAATTACTGATCCAATAATTGACCAACCTCCGGCTGTATTTGCACCCAAGGCTATAAAACCTCTTCCGCTAGTCATTCCTTCTGAAAAACTTAATCCATTTTCTATTGATAAAAAAGCTCCGGCAATACCACATAAAGTTCCGCTAAAACCAACAGCTATATAACGTATCTTTTTTACAGATATTCCCAGTGTAGCTAATACTTCGGGATGCTCTCCAGCTGCATGAAGATGGAGACCAAAGGCTGATCTTTTCAATACCCATTGAATAACAAATAGTAAAACTATTGTTAAATAAACAATTGGAGTTTGATTGAAAAGGATATCCCCAATAAACGGAATCTTATTTAATAGAGGTATTTTAAATCTAAATGCCGCTAGAGATAATGGTATTTGCTCAGAATTACCTGGATGCCCAAATACTAAAACCATAAGGTATCTTGTAATACCAAAACCTAGAATATTAATTACAGCCCCAGAAACTACATGATTCATGTGTAAATCAATTGTTGCCCAACCATGAAACAAGCCCATTGCAGTTCCAGCAAAAATGCCGAACATCAAACCTATCCAGGGGTTACCAGTAAGCCAAGCTCCCCAGGCTGCAAAAAAGGCACCAATTAGCATCATTCCTTCCATTGCTATATTTATAATTCCAGCTTTTTCACAAATAGTTGCGGCTACAGCTGCTAAAATGATAGGAACAGATAACCTTACTGCAGCAATAAAAAATTCAGTATTTATAATTGATCCAATAAAATTCATACCTTTCTCCTTTTTTTCAAATAGGTAAATAAATATTTAGCTAGTAACAGAAACAAAACTAAACCTTTTATAATTTCAACTATTGATGTTGGAGTTTGAACTGTCCTTGCCATATACTGACCACCAGCATCTAAAGCACCCCATAATAAGGCGGTAAAGATAACACCTATTGGAGAGGTATTAGCAAGTAGTGCAACTGCAATACCATTCCATCCATATCCTGCATTAAGATTTTCGAACATTTTATGATCGAGTCCTAGTACTTGAGTAACCCCTGCCAAAGCAGCAATACCACCAGCCAGACATAGAGTTAAAACTATTATTTTTGGAACAGAAATACCCTGAGTTTTAGCTGTTTGAGGAGATTCACCAACTACTCTAATTAGAAACCCGAGTCTAGTTCTGTATAAAAAGAACTGAACCAAAATTGCTAAACCAATAGCTAATAAAATTCCAATATGTAATCTATAATTTGCTGAAGGAATTATACTATCAAATTTTGTTAACCATGCGCTTTCAAAAATTGTATCTGTAATATAGGCATGTTTAGAAGTAACCGGATTTCCACCATTAAATTTTATAAACAAGGAAGAAAGAATTGCCGCTATATAGGCAAGCATCATAGTAGTAACTACTTCATGAGCCCCTTTCTTTATTTTCAAAATAGCAGGAATTACATTAAATAAAGCTCCACCCATAAACCCAGCTATAAAAATTACTGGAATTATTATAAAAGGAGAAATATTTACTCTTAATCCAATCCAAGTTGCTACCATTGCTCCAATATAATATTGACCTTCTGCTCCAATATTGAACAGACCACCTTTAAAAGCTAAAGCTATGGATAATCCAGTAAAAATAAGAGGAATAGAATTTAAAATTGTAATATGCCAATTCTTTATTAAACCACCATATATCATAGCACCATAGGACCTAATTGGATTATAACCGGAAATATACATTATAATTCCACCAAGAAGAAAAGAAAGTAATAATCCAAATGCTGGAAATTTAATTTTTAAATATATAATATTCAAGAAATTCTTTAATTTCATATCTTCTTGTTTTAGAAATCTATAGGTCCAAAAGATTAAAGCAATGACAATAAGACTCCAACCAATAAAAACTCCACCAATTACAAAAAATGTGCCTATTGCAAATAATGCTATGATAATAAAATTAATTAATTTGTTTTGAAGATTTGCAGTTTTTTCTTTAATCATTTTTTGCTCCTCCAGTCATGTAATATCCAATCTTTTTATCAGTAGCTTCTTCATGGGTAAATTCTTTTATAATTTGACCATCAAACATAACAAGAATTCTGTCAGCTAATGATAGAATTTCATCTAATTCCATAGAAATTAAAAGAATACCTACTTTTTTATTTTTCATCTCTACTAAGCAACTATGAATATATTCAATGGCTCCTACATCTAGGCCTCTTGTAGGCTGTGAAACTAACAAGAAATTAGGATCTCTATCAAATTCTCTCGCTAAAATTACTTTTTGTTGATTACCACCAGATAATTCATTTATTTGCGATAAACAATTATCAGATTTGATACAAAAATCTTTAATTAATGCTTCAGATTTATTAATTAAAAATTCTTTTTGTATGATCCCTTTTGAAACATATGAAGGATTATAGTGGTTACCAACTAATATATTTTCAGTAATTGGAAAAGGCATGATTAATCCGGCTTTTTGTCTATCGTCAGGAACATACCCCATGCCTCTAGCAATACGTTTTTTTACTGAAATTGAAGTAATATCCTCATCTTTATGGATAATTTCACCTTCAAAAACATTAGTTAAACCCATAATTGCATGGGCTAATTCACTTTGGCCATTGCCTTCAACTCCAGCTATTCCAACTATTTCACCAGGTTTTACATTTAGACTTAAATTATTTATTGCCAATAAATTTTGATTATTTTTAACCTTTATATTATTAATTTTTAATATATCAAAATCTAAAGGAGTAGCCTTTTTATACTCGCTGGTTAATACAACATTTCGTCCAACCATACTGCTAGCCAGTTGTTGAGCACTTACATCACTCGTATTAAAAACATCAGTTATTTCGCCTTTTCTAAGAATATATACTCTATCTGAGAGATACTGAATTTCTTTTAACTTATGAGTAATTATTATTACCGAAACACCATTATCTCTTAAATTTTCTACAACTTTAAAAAACGACATTACTTCTTGAGGTGTTAATACAGCTGTTGGCTCATCTAGAATGAGAATATTTGCATTACGATACAATACTTTTAATATTTCAACTCTCTGTTGAATTCCAATAGGTAAATCTTTAATAAGACTATTTGGATTAATTTCTAGTTTATATTTTTTTGATAAATCCTTAACTTTAGCCGTAGATTTTTTATAATCAATTGCAAAATGCTTAATAGGTTCTTGGCCTAATATTATATTTTGAGTGACACTTAAATTTTCTACAAGTTTAAAATGCTGATGAACCATTCCAAGTCCATTTTCAATTGAATCTTTAGAGGAGTTAAATTCAACTTTCTTATCATTAATAAAAATTTCACCTTCATCAGGTTTATGGAGTCCATATAAAATATTCATTAATGTCGATTTTCCTGCCCCATTTTCACCTAAGATTGAAAGTATTTCGCCTTTTTTAAGAAAAAAATTGATATTTTTATTGGCTTTTACACTACCAAAGGATTTTGATATTCCAACTGTTTTTAAAATTATTTCCTTATCCATAATTCCTCCTTCAACCGTTTTTTTTATTATTTTGTTAAACCATCTATGAATATAAATCTCAAACTCAATGAAAAAAATCATTGTAGCTTGCTTGTAATCATAGTTAAATTAATAAAATTTAAGGCTGAAACTGTATACTGAAACTGTGATATTGATTTTATCAAATCACCCCTAGCAATTAAATTCATATTTTCACTTAATAAAAGACAGCTTTTACTTAAATAATTCCAATTTCATACCTATTCATAGAAATATTAAAATTCTCGGTTAATAGATCTATGGAAACAAGTATTAATTCTCCATCAACACTATAATGTTGTTGATTAAGTTGTAGTAAATGAGAGCCAAGTGGGAGTTCTAATTTTTGGCATATCTCATCTTCTGGTTTGCAGATTTGAATAACCCCTTCACAATTTTTAATAAATATATCCTTAGTTTCTTGAAGAAATTTATATAATGAAAAATCATAATCTTTAAAATTTTCCAAATTTAAATCCAAAGATTTATTTAGAATAAATGCAATACTATATGAAAATGGAACTCCATCTGCTGTTCTAACACGCCGAAGACAAAGAACTTCACCTTTAGTTTTAATCAGATTCTTAATTTCTGCGGGGGGGACTTCTAAACCTATAGAAAATTCTTTTAATCCTGGAACCTTACCTGTTTGTTGAATCATTTCTGTCACAGATAAACTTAGATCAAATTTTTGCTCAACTTCGGTAGGATCTTTTACTAAAAAAGTACCAATACCATGACGCTGCTCAATAATGCCTTTGGATTCAAGTATAGTAAAAGCTTCACGTAAAGATACCATACTAACTCCCATCATTTTTGAAATTACATTTTGAGGAGGTAATTTAGTTCCAATTTCGATAGATTGCTCTTGAATATATTGAACAATTTCTTGAATTATTTGAGAACTAAGATCTTTACTCTTTAGAGATTTTATCATTACTACAACCACCTTACTATTTTTTATATAAATGCTGAATCAAGTGCATGCATTGCTGCTGAATCAAATGAATCAGGAATAGACTGTATTACATTAGCAAATAAATCTGCAATATTACTGCCAAGTTTTCCAACAGTTTGATTAAGATCATCTGCCACAACTTTATCATAACCAACTGATACTCCAGCTGCATAATTACTAACAACGCCAATTGTAGCGTAACTCATTGCTAATTCTCTTGCTAATATTCATTCGGGATAATTTGTATGCCCAACTTGAGTACCACCTAAGATTTTCGCCATTTCGATTTCAGCTTTGGTTTCAAACCTTGGTCCACTAAAACAACAATATACTCCACCATCAACTATATTAATTCCCATTTTATTGGCTTCTTCACTAATAATCTTTTTCAAATCTTTACAATATGGATAAGTAACATCAACATGGGCTAATTTGCCATTAAGTGGATAAAAAGTATCTACTCTACCGTGAGAAAAGTTCAATATTTGATTCATCATAATTAAATCACCAAGATTACGAGTTGTATCAATAGTTCCACATACACTAGTGGCTAAAACCACATTTACACCTAACATATGTAGTGCATATAAATTAGCTCTATAGTTGATATCACTAGGAGCTATAGCATGAGTTTTACCATGACGAGTTATAACACAAACTTCTTTTCCATGAAGAGTTCCTATTTCTACTTCTGCATCACCAAAAGGAGTTTTAACAATTTGAGTTTGTAATAATTCAAATCCAGTAAGATTATAAAAACCTGTTCCTGTAATACAGCCAACTTTAATCATTTTATTCTCCCATAATCTTTTTTAAATTTTCTTTAAATGGAGGGTAAACAATACCATCTTCTGTTATTATAGCGGTGATTAATTCATTTGGAGTAACATCAAATGCATAGTTTAAAACATTTGCATCAGGCATAGTAACATAAGTACCATTTACTTTTCTAACTTCATCAGGATCTCTTTCTTCAATAGGAATATCAGCACCACATAATAAACTCATATCAATTGTTGATTTTGGACTTACAGCATAAAATGGAATATTATGGGCTTTAGCTAATAAAGCTACTCCATAAACACCTATTTTAGCAGCGGTATCACCATTTGAAGCTACTCTATCTACACCTATCATAACCATATCAACTTTCTTTTGGCTCATAACATATGCAGCACTATTATCAGGAATTAATGTATAGGGAACACCGGCGTTAGATAATTCCCATGCATTTAATTTTGCACCTTGAAATCTAGGTCTAGTTTCATCTGTAAATACATGAATTTTTTTCCCATTTTGATGTGCTAAAATAACTGGAGCCATTGCAGTTCCCAAATCTACAGCACAAAGAGGCCCGCAATTACAATGTGTATGAATTGTATCCCCGTCTTTAATTAATGAATCACCATATATTGCAAGCTTCTCATTAATTGATACATCATCATCAGCCATTTTATGAGCTTTTTCAATCAAAAACTTTGCTAATTCTTTTGGATCTTCTCCATCATAAGCTATAGCAGCTTTCATCATTTCATTTAAAGCCCAAAATAAATTTGTAGCTGTTGGTCTGCTTGTGCCTAAATAATCTTTTGCTTCTTCTAATTCACTAATAAGCTCATTAATAGTTAATGCTTTTGATTTACTAGCAGTTATTGCAAAACCATAAGCAGCAGTAACTCCAATTGCTGGTGCACCTCTAACTTCCATAATATTAATTGCGTGCCATATACGTTTTATATCATCAGTTTTAATCAACTCAAATTCATGAGGGATTTTAGTTTGGTCAATTAATACTACTTTTCCATTTTCAAAAGATACTGTTCTCATAAAATAAATTCCTTGTCTTTCGTATTTAGTCTTTATAAGACTGTTCTCTTAAGAGATTATTATACCTTTTTATAATTGTCAATGATTATTTTTGCATTAATAATTCCAATTGCGTAATGACTTAATGAGAGAATACCTATATTGTTAAAAAAACTAATAGGGATAAATAAATGAAAATAAATGCTGCAATATTCGATTTTAATGGAACATTATTTTGGGACACAGAAATAAACTATAAAGCTTGGTTTAACTGTATTAAAAAATGGTTAAATAGAGATTACACTAGAGAAGAATATTTTGTTCTCAACGGTAGAACCACCCCTGAGACTTTGATACAAGTTTTTAAGAAACAACTTGATAATGAAACTATTGCGAAACTTTCAATAGAAAAAGATATTGAGTATTTCAAAGTTCTTGAAGAAGAAAAAGATACAATAGCTCTTGCTCCAGGAATTGAAGAACTATTAACTAAATTACACGCTAATGGTATAAAAGTAGCAATTGCTACAAGTGCCCCTCCTCAATCTATGATTGAATATGAGAAATATTTTAAACTTTCAAGATTCTTTAAAGATGAATATATAATCTCTAGTGATGGATCTTTAGCTAGTAAGCCAGATCCTGCTATTTATTTAAAAGCTATTGAAACACTAAATATTGATGCTCCTCATTGCATTGTTTTTGAAGATACAAAGAGTGGAATTATTAGTGCTACAAGAGCTATGATTAACAAAATTGTTGCTGTAAATAGTAATGGCGCAGATTGTAATACTATTAATAATTTAAAAGAAACAACATTCCATATAAGTAATTTTAATGAAGTAAAAATAAATAAGCTTCTTGATTGGTAATAGGTTTTAATAAATTAAAATTAACTTTAAAAAATAGAATGAATAGCTATTCAATTACAAATTCAAAGGTTAAATAATATAAAGAATAAAGGATTTAAATGATAATATTCTTCTCTTAAATCCATTTTTATATATCCAAATTATTTCATCACCATTAATATGGCCCTATTCACACTTTGTTTTTTAAGGTTATCGATATACATAATAGCAAATGAGAAAGTAGCATAATTTCTTCTAATATTATCAAATTGCTCTTTTAAAATTTTCTCAATTTTATTTCTATTGAATGATGATGCGAGAATATCCATTTCAGCAGAATAACGCAATTATTGTCCATTTATTAGAGATTTTAAATCTAACTCAATCGCTATTTTGAATTCTCAAATATTGCTATATTAATTAAAGATAATTAAAAACCTTTTCTATTGCAATTATTGCAATATCTGGATCAAATTGTGTCCCTGCATTGTTTCTGATCTCTTCGATAGCCACTTGCGTTGAAAAGGCACTGCGATATGGACGGTCAGAAGTCATAGCATCATAAGAATCTGCTATGGCAAGAATTCTTGATTCCAAATATATATCCTTGCCCATTATCCCATTTGGATACCCCATGCCATCCCAACGCTCATGATGTTGTAACACGATATTTGCAATATAATTTAGTGCTTCGGTATTCACTAATGCTTTATATGCATTTAATGGATGATCCTTCACGATTTCATACTCGGCAACAGTTAATTTTACTTTTTTATTTATAATCTCTATAGGTACTAAAGCTTTACCAATATCATGAACTAAGCCAGCATAATATATTTGAACAATCGCTTTCTGTGAAAAATTCATCTCTTCTGCAATCATTTGAGCTATGTTTGCTACATTTTGACTATGATGCTTAGTATATTCATCGTGAATTTCAAGCAATCCAGTTAATGAGACAATAATATTTTTTAGAACATCTAATTAAAGTCTCTGATATTTATTTTCTTGAATTTCAATTTCATCCTGAAATCGACTTTTAACAGGAGTAAACTCTTCTATAGTTTTTAGCATTGATTCAACTTGATATTTTTCAATATCTAAATTCTTTGTCTTAATTACACTAAAATAAAATGGATTTTCATGAACTTGGCCCTTCCAGATGATAATTGGGTGAACTTCAATAATATTTTTAATCATAATGCTGGAAAACTTGTTAATGTTGTATCGACAGATTGCTGAGACAGGATAAGATCCAAAAATCTGATCATTTAGTAGATATTCATAATTCATAATTCTCTCGAACCCATCTTCATACTCTAATACCCAACTAATTTCACCAGTAATTGCAAATGCATTATATCCCTCATCTATTGCTTCAATAGCTAGTTTTTTTGGCAGATCTATCATTTTATTAGGATCAAATTTACCATCTTTTGAATAGGCCTCATTTTTATTTAAAATTAATAATTGTCCACTATTAATAGCTTCCTCTAAATCTATTGAAGAGCGAAGTCTTTCTAGTATTAATTCAATAGCAATATCACCATAAATATAAAAGCATTTTTCATTTTTATTAATTCTTGAAATAATATAAGCTGATATTACATCAATGTGCAAATTGATATCTTTGTCATCATAAAGAAGAACCATATGATCACCAGCAACAATTCGATTCATTTTTTCTAATAAATAATCAGATTTCATAACTTAGTTTTCCTTTAATTTTTTTGCCCAAAATAATAATAATAAAAAATGAAAATAAAAATGGATAAACAAATAATAACATAAGTTGGGTATACTACGAAAGAGGCTTTAGTTCCATAAAATCAAAAAATTATTTCACCTAACAAGAACTTGTAATAAACTAGTAATTAAGCAATAAATAATAGCACAAATTTATTGTATTGTAAAAATAGTTATACTTTATCCTGAATAAATAAAGAAAGAAAAAGAGTATAAAGTTTTCTTATCATATAGGCTAAAAAAACTAATTTAAGATTTTCAGACCCATAATTATAAGCATTATCAATAATAAGAAATATTATATCAACTAAATCTATCAGTATTAGTATTAAAATAATTGTTACTTACAATAATAATTATTCAACTTCACTTTCAATAATTTCAATTGCCCAGAGTGGCAAATTTATAAGCCACTCTTCTTTCTTATAATCAAGCATAGCCGTTCTTATTGAAATAGGTGGATTATATTTTTCATGATAACTTTTCAAGCTTTTGGCGTTTAGATTTTTTTCAGCTTTTACTTCGATTGGTACAACTTTATCACCGGTATCAATTAAAAAATCTATCTCTGAACTACCTCTATTGTTACTCCAATAATAAGTATCTATATTCTTTAATGTCTTTAACTGCTGAAAGACAAATTGTTCACTCAAAGCTCCTTTAAATTCTTTGAAAATATCATTTCCATTTAACAAAACAGAAGGCTTTAATCTTACCATGCATGATAATAGCCCAACATCTACTATAAATAACTTAAAGGCCTTTAAATCTACATAAGCTTTGAGTGGTAAGGCAGGTACAGTAACTCTTTGAACCTTATGAATTAATCCACAATCAAACAACCATAAAAGAGCCATCTCATACTCTTTTGCTCTTGTACCTTCCTTAACAAGTCCATAAATAAACTTTTTATTTTCTTTTGCTAATTGAGAGGGTATATTATTCCAAATCATTCTAATTTTAGGTATGTCTTGATTTGGAGCATGCTTAGAGAAATCCTGCTCATACGCAATTAAAATCCTCTCTTGTATTGCTTTGACTTCATTATAATCACGATTTTTTGAAAAATTATAAACAACTTCAGGCATTCCACCTATGTAATAATAGTTTTTTAATAACTCTACATATTCAGTTTTAAATGAAGTTGCTATTTTGAAATTTCTGGTTTTTAGTAATTCTACCAACTGTTTTTTGCCCATTGCCTCAATAAATTCAATAAAAGATAATGGATATATATCTAAGAACTCTACTTTTCCAACAGGAAAAGAAGTTCCTTGATGCAGTGCAACTCCAAGTAAGGAGCCAGCACATATTATTTGATATTCAGGATTGTTTTCATTAAAATATTTAAGTGCAGATAATGCTTTAGGAACTTCTTGAACTTCATCAAATATTAGCAAAGTATTTTGATGATCAATCTTTGAATTTGAATAAATTTCAAGCGAAAGGATAATCCTATCAATATTCATATCAATTTCAAAGATTTGTTTCATTTGCTGATTATTTTCAAAATTTATATATAAAGTTTTTTTATATTCAAGCTTGCCAAATTTTTTCATCAACCAGGTTTTACCAACTTGCCTAGCTCCTTTTAAAATTAATGGTTTCTTATTTTTATTATTTTTCCATTTCAATAATTCTTCCATAGCTTGTCTATACATAATCATACCTCAAGTCTTATTATACCATTATTCACACTTTATGCAATGAGAAAATGTATTTCAAACACACTTTTTACGCCGAGAAAATATTAATAATTACATTTTTTACAATGAGTTTTTGTATTCATACTTAATAACTCTTATTAACTTACTCTAATAGCATCAAATACTTTACTTAAGTAAAGATTCATTATATAATATGTATATAAGTAAAGGAGATATTATGAGCTTATTTTATCATTTGGACGAATTACTAAAAGAAAAAAAATTAACAAGAACTTATCTGCAAAACAAGTTAGGTATTTCTTCAAAAACTATGGCAAAATTTTCTAAAAATGAAAGTGTTTCACTAAATACAATAGCACTACTATGCTCTGAATTAGGGTGCCAAATTGAAGATCTTGTTGAACTCGAAAAAGGAATATCCTCCTTTTTATCAAATCTTTTAGAAGAAAGAAAAATGAAATTATCTAATGGACTGTATCATGAACTTCAAGTTTTATTTGCTTACAACTCAAATAGAATTGAAGGCAGTGCTTTAAGTGAAAATGATACAAGATATATTTATGAAACTAATACTGTTGATGGCTCAAACAATACGGATGATATAATTGAAGTAGCAAATCACTTTAAAGCTTTTGATTACATTTTAGACAGTATTTTTGAGCCTATAGGTGAAGATCTTATCAAAAAACTTCATTCAATACTTAAAAGTAGCACTTCTGATAGTCGTCTCGAATGGTTCAATGTTGGAGAATATAAAAAGAAAAAAAATATTGTTGGTGGCTCTGATACAAGTGCTCCCAAAGATGTCGAATTACATATTAGAAAATTGTTATTAGATTATCTTGCTATTCAAAATAAAAGTTTTGAAGATATTGTTGATTTTCATTATAAATTTGAGAAAATACATCCATTTCAAGATGGAAACGGTAGAGTTGGAAGACTTCTTATGTTTAGAGAATGCTTAAAGAGAGAAATAACTCCTTTTATTATTGAAGATGATCTTAAAATGTATTATTACAGAGGATTAAGAGAATATAATAACTTGAGAGAATATTTAATTGATACGGCTAAAGCTTCTCAAGATACAATGATCAAATTGATTCAACGATTTGAGTAGGAACCTCAAGAACTAAATAAAAAATTAGCCAAAGTCTATATTTGATGTATAATTATATTAATTAATAATCTTGATTTGATACATAATTTGGGATTTTAATATATTTTACCTATCACAGGGGCAATATTAACTAAACAGAATTTTTAAATAACAAAAGGAGTTTCAAAATGGGAAAATCATTAATTTTATATTATTCATTAGAAGGTAGTACTGAAAAAATAGCATCATCTTTAGCAAAAAAAATAGGGGCAGATATTGAGAGAGTTAAACCAATTAAAGATATACCAAATAAAGGTTTTAGTAGATATTTATTGGGTGGGTTTCAAGTAATTTCTAAAAAAAGACCAAAACTAAATCCATTAAAGCTTAATCCAAATGATTATGACACCATTATTATTGGTTCTCCTATATGGGCAAGTAATATTACTCCAGCAATTTCTTCCCTATTAGAAAGCAATTTATTAAATAAGAAAAATATCGCAGTTTTTTATACCTTTAAAGGTGGAGATAAAGATGCTGGTATCAAGATAAAGAAATGTGTTGAAAAAAACAATTCTTTATTATCTATTTTACCTTGCCTTTCTGTTGAAACTGATTTGAAAAACCAACAAAAAAAAGTATATGAATGGGCTGAAAAGCTAATCATGTAATATAAAATATTGTGTTAAGACTATAATATCCTTAAAATCAGTATTTTTTAAGGATATTTTACTTTTGTTATTTTATTATAATTTACTACTCAAAATTAATATAAATATTTATTTATTATCAAGAATCATCAAATAACAATACTAACTACAGGTTTATCACCATCAATGCTTTCAAACTTTGCTTTAAATAGCATACCAGACTTTGCAAAGGGTGGTGTGTCTTGAACTACTACATCAATGTAATTACCAGTAACACCTGTAAATTGTCCACCTTTTCTAGTTTGGAGTATTACTTCACAGGTTTTTCCTAATTGTCTATTTAGATAGATTTTATGTAACTCACTAGAGAGTTTTCTGAGCTCTTTAGCTCTTTCATCTCTACGATATTCGGGTACTTTATCTTTAGCATCAAACAAATCTGTATCAGGTCTAGGTGAGTATGGAAAAACATGGAGTTGCGTGAATCCATATTCTTTTAAAAACTCATAGGTTTCTTTATACTCTTCTTCCCCTTCTCCAGGAAGTCCTGCAATAATATCAGCTGCAATAAAGGGATCATCTTTTATGGCTTTTAATTTATTAACAATATAGATCAAATGCTGTTTATCATATTTTCTATTAACTCTTTTTAATACTGAATCATTAGCACTTTGTACAGGGATGTGAAAATGGGGTTGCATTCTAGAATCTTTTAAAGTTTCTAAAAGTCTATCATCTACATGATCTGCTTCTAAGGAAGATAACCTCAATCTAATATTAGGGCCTAAAGCTTTTAATAGTTTTTCAATTAATCCACCTATACCATTATTTTGATGATCATACATTGTTAGATTAACACCTGTAAGCATTATCTCTCTAAATCCTTGTTTTTCTAAATCCAGAGCTCTTGCTACGACCGTATCACTATCTAAACTTATAGCTTTACCACGAGCAATATGGACTCTGCAATAAGAGCAGTTATTATCACAACCATCTTGTACTTTAAGATAAGCTCTATGATGGTATGAAAAAGATGCTGCTGCATAATCAAAAACTGAAGCATCCTCATCAACAAAGGTATTTACGGATGCTTGTAAACTCATTCCACTTTGAAGTGCTGTATTAATATGTTTAGGTAATTTTAATAAATGTGCTTTTTTTGAGAGTGGTACAACTATGATATTTTCATTTAATGCTTGTATATCTTCAGCATTTAATTGGGCATAACAACCTGTAACAACACAAATACCAGTTTTAGCAAATTTTCTAATCATTCTTCTTGCTTTTTGTTCTGCTTTGCTTGTAACGGTACAAGTATTAACTATATATATATCTGCAGCTTCTTTATCTTTTACAACTGTAAAACCTTCGGATGCAAAAGCATCTGCTATTCCTTCACTTTCACATTGGTTTAATCTACAACCCAATGTATAAACACAAACATTCACCTAGTCCTCCTGGGACACTAAATCCTGCATGACGTAATCCAAAGCACCTTTTAAGCCCATTCTCATTTGCTTTGCATATGGATTATATTTCTGTAAATCATGAAACAATTGAATGGGGTCATTACAGGTTTGTTCAACAATAGACATCAACCTTCTATAACCTGTAGTTGCAAGTTCTGTAGGTTGAAGGGCAAGTTCATCAACAACTCTTCCAACGAAGTGTGTAATACCTTGCGACCAAGCAGCTTCTCTATCATGAGAATCAGGAGACATTTGTAATATTTTTAGCTGCCAAGATTTAAAATCATCTACAATATTATTATAAATATCACTTGGGCACGATATAGGGAAAAGCACAAGAGGTAAACCCACAACACCCTTTTTACCTGAATCAGGACCAAACATGGGGTGTGATGCAATTGAATAAATACCTTCAGGCAAATTCTCTCTCATAACTTTAGCTGGGTATACTTTAACTGAGCAAGTATCAACAATAATTGTACCCATTTTTAATCTAGGACTAATTGATTTTATTACTGTTTCAAAAGAACTAATGGCTACACACAAATAAATGATATCTGATTCTTTTAAAAGGGTATCTTCATCTACTTGAAGAACACCTTCAATAGCATCTTTCTTATTTCTACTATAACCAAATACTTTACTATTACTATGTTTTGCTAATTCTTTAGCCCAAAAGCTTCCAAATCTACCTAATCCGTATACACCAATTTTCATAAAGCTATATCTTCCTTAATAAAGTTAAGATACATCAAGGATAATATTTCATTCAAGAGAAAAATGTTCCTATATAATTAAAATCTATAACTTTATGCTTTATTTTTTTAAGGAACAATCTTGTTTACTATTTTAAGTTGTATTCTCAATCAAAAAATTTATTAACTCAAATGAATATTATTCTTAATATTTCAATGACAATAACCATATTGTCTTGCAAACAGGACAATATCATGCTATTATTGTCTCATAGACAAGACGATATTACTAGAGTATTGTCTTACAAGCAAGACAATACTCTATAAAACAAGAATAAGGATTAAAGTTATGTTAAGCAAAGAACAATTAAAAAAAGTTATAATCGAATCAAAAGAACAAATTCAAACTGTCAAGTTGATAAATAGAAAAATAACTTTTGAAGAGAATATGCCTTATGTTTTAGTTGGGTTAAGACGTGTGGGTAAATCATACATATTATATCAAAGAATATTTGAATTAATAGAAAAAGGAGCATCTTGGAAATCAATCCTTTTTATTAACTTTGAAGATGAAAGACTAATTGGCTTTGATTCAACTGATTTTAATCTATTATTAGAAGCTCATCATGAGTTATATAACATAAAGCCTATATTATTTCTAGACGAAATCCAAATCATCAATGGTTGGGAGCGCTTTGTAAGAAGAGTTGCAGATAGTAAACATTTAATATATATATCAGGAAGTAATGCTAAAATGCTAAGCAGCGAAATTGCTACTACTCTTGGAGGAAGATTTATAATTAAGAAGATTTATCCTTACTCATTAAAGGAATTTTTAAAAGCAAAGGGATTTATTCTAAGTCAAGAAACCTTTTATTCAACTTCAAAAAAAAGTGAATTTTTAGCCCTTTTTAATGAATATTTTACTTATGGGGCTCTTCCTGAAACATGTAATGTTAATATTAAAAGAGAATATTTAACAAATGTCTTTCAACAAATATATCTTGGAGATATTATCTTAAGAAATAATATAAAAAATAAACAAGCTTTATTATTTTTAGTAAAAAAAATAGCAGAATCTCTTAGAACACCCATTTCAATGTCTAGATTAACTAATATGTTAAATAGTATTGGAATAAAAGTTGGAAAATCAACAATAATCCAATATTTAGATTACATGAAAGATTCATTTCTTATCTTTGATATCAAAAACATCAACTCAAAATTTAGCAACAAAATGACAAACCCTAAATATTATTTTTATGATAACGGATTGCTTAATTTATTTTTAATAAATCAAGAACCAGCTTTATTAGAAAATTTAGTAGCTACGCACCTAATGAAAACTTTAGCGAATGAAGACTCCCTATTTTTTTATAATGATAATGTAGAAATAGATTTTTATATTCCAGAAAAAAAGCAAGCTATCCAAGTAAGTTATTCAATTTCAAATCAAAATACATATGATAGAGAAGTTAATGCTCTAATAAAATTCGATAAATATAAAAAAGGAAATGATTTATATATTATTACCTTTGATGAAGAAAAAATAATTAAATTAGATGATGCTATTATTAATGTGATTCCTATTTGGAAATTTATATTAGATTAAAAAAGTTTACATACCTAATTGTTTATATAAACCTCATACTTTTTCGAAAAACATTTAACATTGGTATTCAAATCAATTTATCAATAATATTCAATATGTTATTATCAAAATAATGAACTGTTAAATCTTAGGAGAAATATAATGACATTTGCACAAAAGATGAAAAAACAAGCAAAAGACGCTCAAAAAAAGTTGGTACTTCCAGAAGGATGTGAAGAAAGAACTCTTCAAGCTGCTCAAAAAGTAATGGAAGAAAATTTAGCTACCTCAGTAACTTTATTAGGTAAAGTAGAAGAAATTACAGCTAAAGCAAAAGAATTAGGTGTTGATTTATCAAAACTAACCCTTTTAGATCCTAAAACTTCAGAAAAAAGAGAGCTTTATGCCGCTGAATATTATGAGCTTAGAAAGAAAAAAGGTATGAGCAAAGAAGAAGCTTATGATCAAATTGTAGATCCATTAAAATGGGCTGCAATGATGACTAGAGTTAATGAGGCTGATGCTATGGTAGCAGGAGCTTTAAATACTACAGGCGATGTATTAAGAGCTTGTTTTACTATTATTAAATGCAAACCTGGTATTAAGAGTGCTTCAAGCTGTTTCGTTATGGCTACTGATAAAACTGATTTAGGAGCAAATGGTTCCTTTATTTTTGGTGATTGTGCAACTATTCCAAATCCTACTGCTGAACAATTAGCAGCTATTGCAGAGGCTTCAGCTGAGTCTTGTAAAACTTTCTTAAACACTGAACCAAAAGTTGCTTTACTTTCATATTCAACAAAAGGCTCTGCAAAAGGAGACATGGTTGATAAAGTACAAGAAGCAACAAGATTAGTAAAAGAAAAATGTCCTAATCTAGCTGTAGATGGTGAATTACAACTTGATGCTGCTATAATCAAAGAAGTTGGAGAATTTAAAGCAAAGGGTTCAAATGTTGCAGGATATGCAAATACTTTAATTTTCCCAGATCTTCAATCTGGAAACATTGGTTATAAACTTGTTCAGCGTCTAGCTGGTGCAGATGCTTATGGTCCTATCCTTCAAGGATTTGCAAGACCTGTTTCCGACCTTTCAAGAGGTTGCAGTGTTGAAGATGTTGTTGTTACTAGCGCTATTACTTTAGCTCAGGCTGCTACTTTAAATTAATCAATAAATTCATATTATTAGATTTAAGATAAAACTGGGGACGATTTAACTCGTCCCCAATTATATGTCCAATTAATTTTTCCTATCAATCAATATAATTGAATTAATATTCAAATACTCAAACATTTGCCAACACCCTTGGTGTTTAAAAAAATTCTTCATCAATCAAAACTCAAAATTGTCATTAAACCCAATAAATGGCTACAGCAAAAGCTGGAGCAACTATTGATAAAGAAGCTATTAATGTGATTATTTTTCTCATCATTGTCGCCTTCTTACTTATATTTCTTCAAATAAGCATATATAGAGTATAATATATATTGTCTATTCTGACAATAGTTTAATAACATTTTTTTATTTAGGGTTATTATAAGTGTTAAAAACATATTAAATCCATATACAACAACAATATAAATAAAATCAAAGGCTTGACATAAGATTGATTGCAGCGCGCAAGAAGACATTTAATAAATAAAAATATTTAATTTTTTACTATTTTAGGAGGTTAACTTGTGTAGCTATTTTGACAAAATCACTTATATTCAATCTTTCAGCTCTTTCTTGTAAAGAAATACCTGTATCTTCAATAGCTTTGATTAACAACTCTTTTTCATAAAGTTTGCCACATCTTCCACTGATTATATTATTTTTAATTGTTTTACGTCTTTTAGAAAAAAGATCTCTTACAAGCATAATAAAAGTTTCACGTATTTCATCACTTACTAATGATTTAGGTCTTTTATTCATTACAATAACACTACTTACAACATTTGGAACAGGGAAAAATGCCTGGCTGTTTATGTCCATTACAATATTAACGTCATAGTCAATTTGAGCTAAAATAGAAAAGGAAGAAAACAATTTAGTGCCACTAGATGCACAAAGTCTCAGAGCTACTTCTTTTTGAAGTGTATATACCATTCTTTTAGGGAGACATTGATTTTCTAGAAGTTTTGCAATACAAACACTTCCTACATTATATGGTAAATTTCCACAAACAACATCAGGAGTCCCTTGTTCTCTGCAAGTGGTTAAAGTTGTCTTTAGGGCATCACCTTCTACTAAGGTGAACTTTGCTTCATCAGCAAAAGCTTCATTTGCTAATATTTTACAAAAACCATAGTCAATTTCAAAAGCTGTTAAATTCACATCTTCTTTTAAAATCAAAGTGGTAATTGAGCCAATACCAGGACCTATTTCCCAAACATTCATATCTTTTTTAAGTTCCATGAAATTGACAATACGCTTTCTTACATCCTCTGATAATAAGAAATTTTGACCAAATTTTTTACTCATTGCCAATTCTTTTATATTTAATAAATCTAATATTTCAGAAATACTTTCATAGGGGAAATTCCAACTCATTTTTTTTGTAGCTCCTAAATTTAAAACTGTGTGTAGCATACAGATACACTACTAAAGAGGTCAATACTAAAAGGGCAAAGATAAGGTAGCCTTTACTACTAATTAAGTATTGAGGGAGTCTATCATTTAGAGATGTACCTTTTTCAAATATAAAGGTAATAAGTCTTTCAACAAATCTTATAATTCGATGAAAATAATGATTAACTTCCTTCTCTAAATTTATAAACAATCTTATTATAGCTTCAAGTATGCCCTCATCTATTTTCGCCAAAATCCAATAATTAAAATCTACTACGATTGAATTTAATAACAAACAAAGTGAAACTATCATTTCAAAAGTGACAAAAATTGTTACTGTAGGTGCTAATATTATGGAGAGAATACACCAGTGACCTCCCATAGAAATGGAAAGCGGATAGGTTATTAATATTGCAAAAACAGTTGTTAAAACTGGCGATATGATTTTATTTACATCCTTAAAAATTGATGCGTAAAAGAATATTGCACACAGTGCCCCATAGCTAAATAAACACCCCGCACTTCTAAAGGTTGAGGGGAAGACTATTGCCTGTATTATTGCTGTAAGCAACAATATTACTTCACTTCTTATAGCACTCTTAATTTTAGTAAAATTTAACAAATACATTATTAAGCTTCTAATTAGACTTGGAATTGGTCCTGTTATATAAATAAAATAGAAAATAAAAACAACTGATAAATATTTAGCTTTACCCTTTGAGACAAAGAGTGTAAATATAAATGAGAAGAACAAAGTGATTACAGATAAATGCATACCGGACAAGGCAAGTAAATGAGCACAACCTAAGTTTAGTGCATACTCTTTAAACATAAAGCCTTCTTGATCACATCTGCCAAGGAGTAGCATTCTAGCTAGTGGACAATGAATATAAGCTCTTACTTTCTTTAAAAGATATACCCTATTATCTCTTACTCTAAATACTAGCTTGTTATAAAATTTACTTAATTTATTATTGTTCTCTAATACAATTATCTCTTTGGCTTTGTAGATATCGATATCTTCACAGTATTCTACCCTAGCTCTTATTGGAGTATAAAAAAGTAGATCATAATCTTTTTTAAACATTATAGGTATTTGACCTTTAATACTAACTCTAGTTTTATCGTTTAAATATCCGCTATAAGCATCAATTATTAAATAATA
>Ga0307990_1000702_pt1 | contig 28930 bp, 20 predicted proteins | sample EllFjometagen129_FD_203168 | JGI IMG/M metagenome (GOLD analysis project Ga0307990, IMG submission 203168) | Marine microbial communities from Ellis Fjord, Antarctic Ocean - #129 | ecosystem: Environmental > Aquatic > Marine > Unclassified | place: Southern Ocean | collected 2014-10-08
TTGACGCGGCTTCTGATGAACCAGAATTTGACCTGCTCCTTGTTTACCTATTACAGCCCAACCGATGAAGATGCCTATTTTCGGCCGAATATTGGCTTTAAGTTGAACGATCAGACTGCCATTGAGGTGGGGGGCAATGTGTTCGTAGGAGATCAAGATGACACATTTTTTGGCCAATTTAGAGACAACACCAATGCCTATGCGTCCGTTCGGTACAGTTTTTGATTGATCTTGTCTCAGGCCTCAAACCTGGTTTTTTATTGACACAAACCGGGTTTATCTTTAGTATAAAGCGTCTTAAACCGAGATACGGGTTGATGAAGATATGAAAAAAATGTATCACGGTTTAAGTAATGTTACAAGGGACTCTATACAACAGTGAGGTAAGGGTAAATCATAACCGGTGTATCGGTATTTTCTACATAGTCCATTTCAGTCCTATAACCAACCAAAAGGTTTGCGGGAGACAGTCTAATGTTCAAAAGTAAAATAGTCTTTGCAGTTTCATGTGTGATGTTTTTGGTCGCGAGTACCGGATTTTCCGGCGAGATTGAAGGCGATTGGAATGATTTCCTGCATTACACCAAGCTTGGCCGGTATGACCTGGCCACCAGTTACGGGCAGGCCATTTTGGACAGTGAGCCCGACCCCGTGGCTTTGCTGGGACTGACCCTGGAAAACCCCAAGGGATTTGACATCATGCTTCTCATGCACGAATCCAAACCTGATCAGGCCTTGGCTGCGGTGACGACCAAGGTGCTTGCTGTCATTGAGCAGGGCCGGTTCGTACGCCGTTCAGATCCTCAAATCGTGGTTGTAGAAGTAAAACGCCTGAGTAGTGATTCAGAGCGGGGTCGTATGACTGCTTTGAAGCGTCTTCAAGAGGCCGGCGAGTTTTCTGTCCCGTTCATGTTGGATGTGCTTGCAGATCCGGATAGACGACAAGAGCATGCCAATGTTATAGAGGCCCTGCCCAAGATTGGGCAACCTGCGATTCGTCCTTTGGCTGCCGCCCTGCAGACAACACAGACGTCTGTGAAGGTTGAAGTGATTCGTGCCCTTGGAAAAATCGGGTATCCGCAAAGCCTGGCTTATCTGAAATATGTCCTGGAGATTGATGACTCATCAGAAATGAAAACTCTGGCCACTCAGAGCATTCAACGCATTGATCCTACAGCCTACAGCACAACCGCAGCCGAGTTGTTTTTCAAACTGGGTGAGATGTACTATGGCCACGCAGAGTCCTTGAAGATGGTCTCTGCTTCGGGCCAGAGTCAACTCTGGTTCTGGGATACAGAGAGTCGTCGTGTGGTCTGGACATCGGTCAACAGTGGCTATGTGCATGAGCTGATGGCCATGAGAAGTGCTGAATGGTGTTTGACAGCCGAGCCGGCATTTGAACAGGCTATTGGGCTGTGGTTGGCTGGATTCTTCAAGGCTGAGGCATTGAATGTGCCCATGCCTGACTATTTGGGCCAGGGCCATGCCACAGCATTTGTGTATGCCACAACGGCTGGCCCCAAGTATCTGCACCACGCCTTGGCCAGAGGTTTGGCCGAGGGGAATGCAGACGTGGCTTTGGGTGCCACAGAGGCCTTAATCGTGACCTCCGGTCGCAAGGCGATCTTTACGCCAGTGGGAGATATTCAACCGTTGCTCAAGGCCTTGATCTCTGAATCGCCGGCTGTACGTTATAGTGCTGCCATCGCGATTGCTCAGGCAAGTCCAAACGGTCTTTTCCAGGAGAGCGATCTGGTCATAGGCAATCTTGCCGATGCCATTGAAAAGGCGGGTGATAATGCTGATCTGCCAGGCAATGGTGCTGTGGAAACAAGGTATGACTACCGTGCCATTGAGGCGATGGAAACGTTGGGTGCCAGTCAGAATCGTGCGTTTGACCTGGGATTGGCCCAGGATGCCCTGATCAAGGCATCCCAAGACAGCGATGTGGCCTTGAAGGGTATTGCCATTCGTGCTCTGGCTTATCTGGATAGCCCGATGGCCCAGGCTGCGATTGCAACTGCAGCCATGTCTGAGACCAATGTGTTGCCTGTCCGAAATGCAGCGTTCCTGGCTCTGGCCGATTCGGGTCGTTTGTTTGGTGGTAACCTGGATGCTGAGATGATCAAGGCACTCTACGAATTGATTCGATCAGATGCGACGGACGGGAGCTTGCGTAAGACTGCGGCGATTGCCTTTGGTGCATTGGATCTACCCAGTCAACAGGTCAAGGCGCTTATTCTGGACCAAGCCAAAAGCTAATTCAGAAAAGGACGCACAATAAGAGACAAGAACGCAAGGTTTCCTGGAAAGGGAGCCTTGCGTTTTTTTTCATTCACAGAGGCTTTTATTGGTTTATTCGGGCTGCATTTGCATTGCCTGTTGAAGTGCCTGTGCCTGCTGGATTACATCATCTCGATCTGCGGGTACGGCCGGTTCCAGATCAAAGCTCCACTGGTGTTCGTTTACAATGCGTTTGGGATAGAGGACCTGCGCAAAAAAGTCGAACGGAAAATGATCATACCAGGGTGCGTTGAGTTTTTGATGGGTTTCAAGCGTGGTGTAACCGGCCTTGGTGACACGAACATTGTAGTCTGCATACCACTGAAAAGAGACGGTGACTGGCGAGGTGCCGATTTCTTCATCATTGAGTGTGACCAGAGCGTTTTCAGGTGTAGTGCGAATGGTGAGTTTACGTTCCACGCAACCGCTGGCCAAGCATATCAATAACAACAGGCCCCAAAGCCCGATTTTTGAGACAGGATTTGTCATAGCAATATTTCCTAACTGAATTTTTGCAAACTTCAAGTTTTCAGTTTTCAGTAGGTAGTTTTCAGCAGGAAAAACGCGTTTTTCTAAAAACTGAAAACCCAAAACTGTACACCACAGGGCTTTTTGCAAAAGTCCTGTCCTAAGTTAACTTTGGCACTCCAGTGTCAAATCTGGCGATCATTATAGAGTTAAGCACGCAGAGGTTCAACTGCAATTCTTGACCTGTAGTAGGGGGCAAGCAATGGCCGCTCACTTAAGGCCTCCTCCCGTTGCAAACTTTGTCGCGAGCTTTGTCGTAAACTTTATCGAAACGAGGACAAAGGAGCCTGTATTTGCGGCCTCCGGCCGCTTGTCGACAAGGCTCGCGACAAAGCTCGCGGATGACAAACATGCTTAAGAGTGCTATTCGGGGCGGTCCCTAAAACCGATATCCCCGCTTGACCTTCTGGGCTTTGAGTTTGACAGCATATCGCTGTTCAACTTGGCCAAATACACCAATCCCAATTCTGAGGATTTCAAAATTGATGGTTTGGCCTTCACTGACCTTTTCCATTTCGAGCGAGAATTCAGTCATGTTCCGCACGGTATTGTCATTGGCCTTGAGGATCAGATCGCCGGGTTTGAGGCCCGTCCTGTCAGCCTGGCCCCGGGGCGTTACTTTGGTGACAATCAGTACGGGATAGGCATTTTCGAAGCGGAACCGTTGTGCCAGGATGTCAGTGAGTTTTGAGACGGACATTTGAAAAAAGCCTTCAGCCAAGGCCTGGCCGTCTGGGATGGGGCGGGATGCCAGCATCAGTGCGGCCGTTTTGATGTTCATTGCTTTGTCTGTCGGACGTACAAAGTCAACGGTCATGGGCTCGCTCACGGCTTTGTTGATCATTTGAACGTAGAAATCTATCATGCTGGTCAGCGGCTTGCCATCCAAACGAAGAAGCAGGTCGCCATTACGTATACCCTTCAGAGCTGCCGGGCTCGACGGAGTGACACTGTCCACCAGTAGACCTTTGAGATTCTCGACAGTCTTGATACGTCCAATGCTGAGACCCAGGCGCACGCGTCGCAATTCTTCAGGCATGAGCATGTGCCCGATATTGTTGACCAGTGTGTCAACTGGGATGGCAAAGCCGATATTCTGGGCATCTGCCTTGATCGCAGTGTTGATGCCTATCAGGTCGCCCAGAATGTTGAGCAGGGGGCCACCACTGTTGCCGGGGTTGATTGAAGCATCTGTTTGTATCAATCCTCTGAGCCAGAATTTGTCCGAGACCTGGATGTCTCTGGACAGGGCGCTGATGACACCCCGAGTGAGCGTGTTGGAATACCCATAGGGATTCCCAATGGCAATCACTGATTCCCCAATCATCAGGTCGTGACTTTTTCCCAGGCGGATAGCGTGTAATGGTTGATCCGTTTCCACGACCAGGACTGCGAGATCTTTGGTTGTGTCAGTATTAACCACCTGGGCCTCGTATTCATGCCCATCACTGAAAATGGCTTTAATCTTGTGGGTGCCCTCAACCACGTGGGCATTGGTCACAATGTAGCCGTTTGAGTGAATGACAAATCCTGATCCTAACACAGGGATCTTTTGCTGGTAACGTGGGCCGCCCAGATCAAATAGACTGGGCAGATCAAAGCCCGGCCAGGCTGAGGTTGTGACCATGCGTTGGCCAGAAATATTAACAACTGCCTCGTGACAGGTTTCGTAGGCCTTGACAGTAGGGGTTTTCCGAAGTGCCAGGTTAGGATTTTCTGCAGACCAGGTCAGTGTGCCTGATAAGCAAACACAGAGTAGACCCAGTCTAAGACCATGTGCTCTCACAAGAAAACCTCCTGCGCAACTCTGCGCCTTACCGTATGCTATGTGGTGTTGTGACCATGCTGAGGGTTTATCTGGCATCGTGTCGAACATAGCGTTTGGCAGGGTGACCTCGACTGTTGCCGCGTGTGGGTGGTGCGTCTGCCCGATTACCATTGATACGGTTGCCGTCTGCTCGATTGCCATTTACTTGACCGTCTTTATGGGCATAGGCCCGGCGACGTGATCCTCTGGCAGGTATCTCTCGAATTTCAAATCGGCTGGCGCGTTTCTTCGGGGGGGCGTTTCGTTTGGGTTTGTGTTTGTTGTGGTATACTTCCAGGGCACTGACGCAGATTTCTGCAGTGACAGGGTCATCCCCCTTGGCGCCTTCTTCAATCAGGGCCAAACCCGGTTTGGCCATGCGTCCTCGCATTTTGCGGAGACCATATGTGGCCGCGTTTTTGGTGCGTTTGGATTTGCTCAGGAATAAGGCCTCTTTCAGAATGTCAAAGCCATCTTCCTGCAACCAAGACAGATTAAACGCTGTTTGCCTTGCCACAGTCGTGTTGGGGGAATGGAGTTGCTCACGTAGAGTTGCTAATAACTCTATGGCAGCTTCATCCTTTTCGCGGCCAGACAATTTCCTTTTTGCAAGCTTCATGCTAGTACCTCACCCAAATCTATCACTCGAAGTGGCACTTTTCCAAAACCGTGCCATCTATTATTTGTGTTAGTCAGATCCCCCAAACAGATCATTCTGCCAATCCATTGGAAGATCTGCGAAACCCATCCATCAACTACAGTTTGATGGGCAAACACGGTTGTGTCAACAGGTTTATGCTGTATATTCTTAAAGGTTTTTGAAAAACAACGCTTGCGTATGGCTGAATAGCCCATATTAATAGTACACCTACGCTATGAAATGCCACGTTGTTTTGGCTTCCTCGTGAAACTGGATAAAATAAAGGACTTGGGCCGTGTGTAAAAAAAAAGCAGTTGTTTTACTGAGTGGTGGACTGGATTCTGCCACTACATTGGCCATTGCACGTCAGCAGGGATTTAAATGCTATGCCTTAACCTGCGTGTATGGTCAACGGCATAGCATTGAGGTGGAGTATGCCCAAAAAGTGGCTCAGGCTCTGGGGGTTTCATCTCACAAGAAGATGTCCATTGATTTAAGCCTGTTTGGTGGGTCTGCATTGACTGATCCGGATTTGGATGTACCCAAAGATCGCTCAGAAGATGTTATGTCAGAGAAAATTCCCATCACCTATGTGCCTGCTCGCAATACGGTATTTTTGAGCCTGGCTCTGGCCTGGGCAGAGGCCTTGGGGGCCTACGATCTGTTTCTGGGTGTAAATGCTATGGATTACAGTGGATATCCGGATTGTCGCCCGGCATTCATTGAGGCATTCGAACGGACCGCTAATTTGGCCACAGCTGCGGCGGTTGAAGGGAAAGGGCGGTTTCGTATTCATACACCCATTATTGCCATGACAAAATCACAGATCATTCAGACGGGGACTGAATTGGGGCTGGACTATGGCCTGACACACAGTTGCTATGACCCCGATGATCAGGGGCGAAGTTGCGGGCATTGTGATTCTTGCCGGTTGCGTCTCAAGGGATTCGAGCAGGCCGGCTTGATCGATCCAGCCCTGTATCAGGGGCGATGAGTGGGGGCCTAAAGACCTTTTGTTCATGAATTGCCTTTGATCTCGGGCAAATTTTGATGTATAAAACACGCCTTGAAAACGATTATTGTAAACTTTAGTCATGCTTTGGCGAAGTGAAGTCTTTCGCGAAGGCGGTTCCGAGTTTACGGTTCCATTTGCACAGTTGGCCGAATTAACGGGTTTACGAGCCACCAATCTTGAACTGTGAACCCAATAGCTGCGAACCAGCACTTTTGTCAGTAGGAGTTGTCTAGTGAAACGCATTGTTGTGGTTGTTTTCATATTGAGCAGCCTTTGGATAACGCCGGCCAAGGCAAGTCTGGCAGGGCGAATCAATAAGATCATACAGTCGAAAAACAAGATTCGTTTTGGCATTCGCATTGTGAATGCCAAAACAGGCAGGGCTGTGTATGAGCACAATCCACGGACGCCCCTCACCCCGGCATCCAACATGAAGATTGTGACTTCTGCTGCGGCATTGTCCTATTTGGGGGCGGATTTTAATTATACGACTGAAGTAGGCCTGGTGGGTAATACACTGGTGCTGATAGGCAGCGGAGATCCGTTGTTGGGTGATCAAAGCAGTGATGAACTCTTGGGTCGTTCTGAAGGGTGGTTGTTTGACAGTTTGTCCTCTGCATTAAGAGAGGCCGGGGTGGAGACAGTTAACGGACTTTTGGTGGATAGCACGGTGTTTGACGATGAACGCGTGCATCCCAATTGGCCTGAATCGGAGCTAAATCGCGATTACTCCTGTGAAGTCTGTGGGGTCAATTACAACGGCAATACCATTGGTATGGTGGTTTCCAAAGAAGGAAACCGCGTGGCAGTGGCCATTGAGCCGAAAACGTCTTTTGTGGTGATCGAGAATCAAGTGCGTTCGATCACCTCTGGTAGCGGTGCAGTGGGCGCCTATCGTGTTCCAGGCAAGCCCAATGTGTTGACTGTCAAGGGGAAGTGTCGTAAACGCCAGGGGCCCTTTAATGTGGCCATTGAAAAACCAGCCGCCTTTTTGGGGTATTTGCTGGCTGAGCAGTTGACTGAGCGTGGTATTCAATTTACAGGTCAATTTGTAGAAAAGAGGTATGTGCCTGATCAGCACTTCAGGCCTTTGGTGAGTTTCAAAACCCCCTTGACTCTGTGTCTAAAGCGGTGCAACACAGATAGTTTCAACCTGGCTGCTGAGTGTTTGGCCAAGACCATTGGCGCTCAGGTCAATCAGGGACGCGATGGCAGCTGGGATTTGGCGAGGGAACAAATCGGTCAATATTTGCAGGGCCTGGGTTTGGACCCTGATGAATATGTGTTGGATGATGCCAGTGGTTTGAGTCGCGAAAATAAACTGAGTGCTCGGGTGTTGAGTACTGTGCTCTATGCCGTGTATACCAGCCCGAATTGGCCACTCTACAAAAACACCCTTGCTACGGGTGGGGTTGAAGGCACGCTGGATGGCGAATTTCGTGAGACACGCTATAAAGGCAGGGTTTGCGGCAAAACAGGCTATATCAATCGTGTTCGCGCCTTTTCTGGGGTCTGTGAAACTGACCGGGGCGACTATCTATTCGCTATTCTGGCCAATGACGCCAACGGTATCAAGTCTCTTGTCAATGGAATTGCCAAGGCTGTGATGGACGAATACCGGGACCAATGACCCATCAGCGTGCCCTTATTTTTCAAAAAAATCATTCCACCCACACTTATAAAAACAGTATACTATTTGTTTTGTTTTTGAATCGACTAAACTAGAAACTCCAGGCTCTCGACTCCAGACCATGGACTTTGGACTCTAGACTCTGGACTGATTTAAAGGAGTACGTATGTCTGGTCATTCCCATTGGGCTGGAATTAAGCATAAAAAGGCGGCTAACGATGCCAAGCGGGGCAAAGTTTGGAGTAAAGTCGCACGCATGATTATTATGGCAGCACGCGCAGGCGGCGGTGACCCCAATATGAATCTGACCCTGCGATATGCCATTGAAAAGGGCAAGGCTGCCAATATGCCCAAAGACACCATTGAAAAGGCGATCAAGAAGGGTACAGGCGACCTTGAGGGCGTGAGCTACGAGGAAATTACGTACGAAGGCTATGGTCCCAGTGGCGTGGCTGTGATGGTTGAAACACTCACGGACAATCGCAACAGAACTGCCCCGGAAATGAGAAAAGTCTTTGAACGTAGTGGCGGTTCCTTGGGAACCAGTGGTTGTGTTGGCTACATGTTCAAGAAAAAGGGCGTCATCTGCGTGGGTACGGATAAGGCCGAAGAGGACGATCTTATGGATCTGGCCCTGAGTGCCGGTGCCGAGGACATGGAAACCATGGATGATGTCTATGAAATCACCTGTGCTCCCAGTTCATATGATGCCCTGGTCAAGGCCTTGCAAGACAAGGAGATTCCCATTGAGATGGCTGAACTCTCCATGGTTCCGGACAACCGCATTGAAGTGACAGACAAAAACACGGCGCGCAAGATTCTCAATCTAATGGATGCGTTGGACGATCACGAAGACGTCCAAAACGTCTCTGCCAATTTTGATCTGGCTGATGGTCTCATTGACGACGAGTAAACATTCTTACAAATTAACATGGATGAACAGCAATCGAAGAATCCTTTACATGGTGTGACCCTTGAAAACATCGTCAATGCGCTGGTTGAGCACTACGGTTGGATCGAACTCGGAAAACGGGTTAAAATCAAGTGTTTCAACAGCGATCCATCAGTCAAGTCCAGCCTAAAATTTCTGCGAAAGACCCCTTGGGCCAGGAAGAAAGTCGAAGACTTCTACCTCTACACGCAGAGAAGAAAACGCCGTTGATAATATTTACCTGAGGCAGACGAAGCTAGGAGTCTCGAGTTTGGATTTAAATCAAGCGATCTGGTGTGTTATTCAGTGGGCATTCTTTTTGGGGCGATCGTTGATCTTTCACTGCAAAAACTCACACTCAGACGTGAACCTTAACTTGTCATGCTCATAAATAAGTTTTCGATTATGTTCTGCCTTGCCCCACTCTTTCCACGGCTTTATTCAGATACTCCGGCGCCAGGCGGTGAATCTGAGGCTCATCGGGGTACATGAGTTTGAACTGTCTTTGGAATGACTCTTCGATGTCCAGGGCGGCCTGATAGGCTGCCTTGGCAAGGTCGAGTTGACCGAGTTGGTCGTAGAGCATGGCAAGCTTGACTTGCAAGCGGGCATTGCCTGGATAGAGTTCAATGGCTTGCTGGGCTGGTTTCACCGCCGTGTTGGGATCTGTCAACGAGCATACATCTGTCAGCTTTTCATAATTCCTATACGCACCTGGATTGCGATGAATGGCCTTCTCAAAACACGCCTTGGCTTTGAGAAGCAGGCCGTCGTCTTTGTGGGACGACTGTCTGTATTCATTGAGAAACATGCGGCCATTTTGATAGAAGGCCGCGTCTGAGAGCCAGTCCAGGCGGGCTGCTTGATCCAAGAGCTGGTGTGCTTGTGGCGTCTTGTTTTGAGCCCAGGCTTGGTTGGCCCGGTAAATCTTGGTGGTGCTGAGCAGCAGCGGCATGTACCCGACTGTCACGCAGAGCAATAGAACGCCCACGATCATACCCGTCATGGACCAGCGAGTCGGAGAGGGGGGGGGCGCTTGCTGACATGTGGTGCGCGTAGGCATCAATTGGCTGGCCACAACACAGGCGACCAGGGTCCAGAAACAGGTCAAAACGCTTGGCTCAAATAGGGCAAAGTCGAGCATATTGGCTGCGAGGAGTGCCAGGATGCAACAGGCCAAAACAGGGGCTGCCCAGGGCAGTGCGTTGTGCTTGGCATCAGTCTCTTGACCTGCTGAGGCGCTCAGCAAAACAAGCATGCCCACACAGAGCATGAGTGTGTGGACCAGACAGGTGAGCACAATGACCGGGAGCGTGTCCTGGATAATCATGCCCATCATGGGTTTGACCAGGAGCAGCCACGTGCAGATTGCAAAGGTGTAGCCCCAATAGAGCTTTTTGTCGTGGGCTTCCGTGGTTTGGCACATTGAGCTGAGTGTTGTTTCTTTGTGCCATTGCGTCACAGTTACCAGTGGCCAGGCCAGAGCCAGGACAAATCCCATCATCCCCAATGGCCCGTATTGAGAGAGCAGGCTGAGCACCCAGTTGTGGGGATCGGCCACGGACTCGGGTGAGGCTGCAGGTTTGAACTGATGGTATGCCTGGGCGAAATTGCCAGGGCCTACGCCTACCCACGGATGCTGGGTAATCATGTGTGTGGTCGCTTGCCAGTACTGCCATCTGACGAGTAGGGAATTACCGCCTGGCAGGGTGTCGTGGGTCTGGCCATAGTAAATGAAAGAACCTGTCATCACAACGAGACCGATGACGCAGATAATAATAAGCATTCTGGCGTGGGGTCTGAGCCATTTTCCAAAGGCATAGAGTAGGCCCAATCCCAGACACGCCAGGGTCAAGCCACCCAGTGCGCCTTTACTTTTTGTGAGTATCAGGGCATTTAGATTAATGAGAGTGACGAGCAGGGCGGCCACGGCATAGGCTGGAGTATTGTGTTTTTGTTTGTACTGAATCACGCCTTCGATGGTGAGGGCCAAGGCGGCCAGTATCGCCATGAGCAGGAAGCTCCCATTAGAATTGCGTGTGGTAAAGAAGCTGCGCACACCCTGTGAGTACAGTCTGTGCTCGAACAGAAAGTGTTCAAATGTGCCTCGGCTCACACCGAGTGGTTCCAGGAACTGGGCCGGCTCCTTCTCGTAGGCGGTTATGGTTTCTTGATTGGTGGTGGTGAATTGATTGTAGGATTCATAGGCGCTAAGTAGCCCAAGTACAGCAATCAATGCCAGTGTCAGACGGATTTTGGCGGGTGTGTTGAGCAGTTGGATCAAGAGCCAGGCCATGGCCATGGGGGCTACTAACACCAGCAGGTCACTAAGGGCAGCCCGTTGATCAGAGGCGAACCAGGCAGCAATCAAACCGCCAAAGACAAACAGGCTGATGCCCAATTCCAGATACGTCTTGCAGGTCCGTGTTTTGCCGTGTAAGACACGAATGGCCCAGATTCCGGCAGCGATCAGGAGCAACATGGACAGGGTTAGGCTGTAGGCCAAATCGTGGAGATTGGTTGAGAGGGTGGATAGCCGTGACACGGGGGACTCTGTGACAGTACATCGCAGAGCGAGAATGCCCAGGCACAGGCACAATAACGCAAAGCCGAGAGGGCTTTCGTGTGGTTTGCTTTGTGGGGCCTTGAGGGGCTTGGCATGGGATCTGCGATGTGTCATGCAGAGCCTCCAGGCAGACCAGGCGATTTACTTTCAAAAATGGCCACCAGGCAGAGGATCATGACAGTTTGCGTAAAGATCAGAATGGCACCCAGCAGGTTTACCTGATAGAGGAATGTGGCGCCCAGGCCAGTACAGAGGGTGGTTAGATACAGGGTCAGGGCCGTTTGGCGATCTGTGAGACCATGACGTTTGAGTCTGTGAGAGAAGTGTTGGGTGTCACCCACAAACGGGCTTTTACCCTGGGATAATCGCAGACTCATCACACTGACAAAGTCATACAGCGGTACAGCCAGGGCCAGCAGCGGCACAAGCACGGGATACCAGGGGCCTGTCTGGGACTGCTGGTAGTAGGTGGTGCGTAAGCTCAAAACGGCCACCAGAAACCCGATTATCAGAGATCCTGCATCACCCATAAAGATGGTGGCAGGGGGAAAGTTAAAGAGCAGAAAACCAAGCAGGGTGCCAATGAACACCAGGGCCAGGGCACTGATGAGGATCTGGCCGCTGGCCACAGCACTGACCAGAAGTATACTGCTGACAATAATGGCAATGCCTGTGGCGGCACCATCCATGTTGTCCAAAAAATTAAACACATTGATGAGCAGGGTGATCCAGACTGCCGACATCAGGGCTGTGGCCAGGCGGTTGTGGATGAAGATTTCCACACGCACATCTGCAAAATAGGCTGCCATCAGGGCCACACCAAATTGAACAGCCAGTTTGAAGAGCGGTCCCAGCCCCTTAAGATCGTCCCACAGCCCCATGCTGAATAGGATCAACATACTCAGTAACAAAATCCCCCATTCGTGGCATCGGGCCAGAAAATCTTTGGGGTCCAGGCCGACTTGATTAACCCCTGAGGTCAAGGCGTCCGTTCGATTCATCGCCAATGCCAACCCCATGGCAGACAGCATGGCCAAAGCCAATGTGGCAAAGATGCCGATGCCCCCACCCAAGGCGACAATACGCTGGTGATATCGATCCACCTGGGGCTGAGCCACCAGATCCAGCCGTATGGCAAACCGCCTGGACAGGATCGTCATCAATGCCGATACAGCAAATGATGAGGCGAGTACAATAGTGGCATATGTTAACATGGTTTTTAGTTTTTAGTTTTTAGTTTTTGGCAGGAGGTTAGTTGTTGTTTGATCTTCTCCCTGACCTGGTCGAAGAATGCCAGGTAGTGCGGCGTCTGATAGTCCGGGTAGGTGTAGGGTGTAAAACGCCATTGGCCCTTGTCAAAGATCAACGTGATTTCTGCAAACATGTTCTCGCCGATATAGATGCGGTGCGAGAAGTTTTTGGTCGAGGCCAACACCAGTTTGGAGGGCTCTACGATTCCCGGATCAAGATTCACCGGTCGGATCGCATGCTCTGCCAGGGACTGGGCAAGGGCTTTTTCAATGTCATTGGTCTGATACTTGATTCGGGCCAGTTTGCCGGGATGAATGGGCTTCTCTATTGTGACAAAGCGACGCAGGATACTTGACCCGGTTTCCTTGTCATAATAGTGGGTCTGGGTAAACGGCCAGATATGACTGGTGAGATCTATCGTTCCGAAGCGATTCGTTATGGCTTTTAGAGCCTGTTCCATGCAGGTCTCATTGGCAGCCAGAATACCGATGATGAGCTTTACAGGGGCTGGTTCCTTGATCTCCCACATAATTTCTTGTCCAATGTTTGGCAGGTTAGGGTTTAGTTACGGTCTAGGGTCTAAACAACAAGCCCTGCTTATAGCGAAAAAACAGCGTATTTGCAAGGACTTCCGTATGAGACTGGCAAACAGGCACATCATTGCTAATTTCTCCGAGCTGGTTTTGGAAGTTTGTCACAAAACGTGATATGTTGGTCGATCTCAAGCAACCCCATGTCAAAACCAGAAACAGGCCTTTACACACAAAGGACAGCATTATGAAAAACAGGGTTCTTAAATTTTTGCTTTCTTGTATCGTTCTACAATTTACCATTTCTTTCACCCACGCTGCTGGCAATGCTATCGACCTTTCAGGTACGTGGCGGTTTGCAGCTGATCACCAAGGTGTCGGTCTAAAAGAAGGATGGTTCAACAGGTCTCTGCACGAGACCATTCTGTTGCCGGGCATCACTGATACGGCGGGTGTTGGCGGGCCGGAAAAAGATCCCAATCCGGGCTATCTGTCGCGTCTTCATAAATACATCGGGCCGGCATGGTATCAGCGTGAGGTCTCCATTTCCTCAAGATGGAAGGGCCAAAGCATCGAGCTTTTTCTCGAGCGTGTCATGTGGGAAAGCCGCTCCTGGATCGATGGAAAACCCTGTGCAGTGCAGGATTCTCTGGGCACACCCCATGTTCATAGGCTGGGAAAACTGACACCGGGCAAACACACCCTTACGCTTCAGATCGACAACCGGATGATTCATCCCATTGGAGACCGCGGCCATTGCTACACTGAGTTCACTCAGATCAAGTGGAACGGCGCTGTCGGAAAAATCGAGCTGCGTGCCTATGATCCTATTCGGCTTGGACTGGTCAGGACTTTCCCTGACAGAGACGCCAAAACTGTCATGGTTGAAACTACGCTTGAGAACACTACGGGCATGCCATGGTCAGGGACTCTGCTGCTCCGCCTAAAAGATCCACATGGTAAAACTGTGGCGCGTACAGAGGCACCGGTTGATATCAAAGGGGATATTCTGGTTGTCAAGCCGGACGTGATACTAAAAGAAACACCCTTGGCATGGGGCGAGTTCTCAGCGAATCTCTATACGGTTGAACTGAGACTGACTGGCAAGAACACGGACGGCCATCATACCACACAGTTTGGCTTTCGAACGATAAAAAACGTGGACAACAGGTTTCTTGTCAATGACCGTCCGACCTTCATGCGTGGGAATCTGGACTGCGCTCAGTACCCGTTGACAGGGCACCCACCCATGACAGTCAAGGCATGGAAACGGGTCTTCAAGATAAACCAGGAATACGGCATGAACCATGTTCGTTACCATTCATGGTGTCCTCCAGAAGCCGCCTTTGTGGCGGCTGACGAAATGGGTATGTATCTCCTGCCCGAGGTACTCTGGATCGACTGGTGGATGGGCAAGCCCAATAACAAAGAAATGGATACGCCTGGCTATCCCGCAGGTGTGGGCAAGGGTGATCGAACCATTGACGCCTATGCCAAGGCCGAAATGCGGCGTATGCTCGATACCTACGGAAACCATCCCTCCTTCTGTCTCTTTGACATCGGCAACGAACTGGGTTCCAGCAATTTCGAGGTTATGGGGGAGTGGATCAAGACCGAAAAGAATCGTGATCCACGGCGTCTCTATGCAGCATCCACGGCACGGTCGATTACGGCACATGACGATTTTTCAGATACGCACAACATCCCCGGGATCGGATCTGTTGTCAACCGGCTGGGCGTGCCCCATACTGACTGGGATTATGAGGACGCCTACGGACGTGCCAAGGTGCCCATCATTGCACACGAAATGGGGCAGATGCCAGTCTACCCGAACTGGAAAGAGATAAAAAAATATACGGGCCCAGTTCGTGCTACGAGTTTTGAAGGATTCAGAGAGCAGGCCAGGGCAAACGGGACCGAAGCTCAGAGTGCCGATTTTCAGATGGCATCAGGTGCCATGAACCGGATTCTGTACAAAAATGAGATGGAAGCTCAGCTCCGTTCGCCCGGCTGTGCTGGTGTAAGCTGGCTCAGTCTGCAGGATTTTCCGGGCCAGGGCGAGGCTCTCGTGGGCTGGCTCGACACGTTCTACGAGAGCAAGGGGCTGATGACACCTCAAGAATTTCGTCGTTACAGTGCTCCGACAGTACCTTTGGCCAGATTCAAGGCCTTTGTGTGGTCTAACCATGAAACGTTTACGGCCACTGCCCAGCTGTCCCACTGGGGAGAGAAGGCACTTTCTAATGCGACAATCGAGTGGACGATTTGCAGAAAGGATAGAGGCCGTGCATTGGCCAGGGGGCACTTCAAATCCTCCAAGATTCCTGTAGGGACCGTCCATACGTTCGGCACAATAACCTATGATCTCACAGAGATTAAAACACCCACAGTCCTCAAGCTGGAAATGCGAATACCAGGGACCTCCACGGCGAACGACTGGGACTTCTGGGTATTTCCTGCAGTGCACGAGACGCAAGAACCTTCGAACGTTTTGGTGACCGAAAACTCTGAAGCAGCATGGAAAGCGTTTCAGAAGGGGAACCGGGTTTTGTTTACCGCCCACAGGCTCGGAGCGGCCAAAAAGGCTGCATGGATGCCGCTTTTCTGGTCGAGTCGCTTCTTTCCTGGCCAGAATCGTGATACGCTTGGAGCGCTGGTCCAGGGGGACCATCCGGCGTTTGACCTGTTCCCAACCGATGATCACCTCGATTGGCAGTGGCACCGACTCTGTCGTGATGCACGCGGATTTGTGCTCAACGATTTGCCCCACGCGTATCGTCCCATTGTCCAGCCGGTCAGTGATTACCATTACAATAATAAGCTGGGCTCGCTCTTTGAGTTCAAGAACGATCAGGGCGGAAAGCTCCTTGTGTGCGGCTATAATATTGTCGATGACCTGGAGGCGAACCATGCGGCACGTCAGTTGAGAAAAAGCCTCCTGGCCTATGTTTCCGGGAGAAAATGCAGTCCTGATACGGAAATCTCCAGGCAAAGATTTGAGGCATACTTTCCGAAAAGAGAGATCGCACCTGTCGCAAAAGCTCCGGCCGGATTCGAAAATGCTGTTCTCTATGTGCAGGCCGGTGCCAATCATCCGGGTCAGGGTAATGTGAATTGGAACGATAAGATCGATAAGGCTGTTTTGAAGGAGGGGATCACCTACAAGGTCCATTGTGATGCCGTATGGAAAGATGATGTGGGTGTGGCATGGTGGGGCTCACCTGTGCTGAAAATAGAGATCGGCTGCAACAAGCCCAACCTGTATGACCTTTATATCCATTTTCATGACTGGAACAATAATGCACGTACCGGAGACATCGTATTTGAAGGACGGAAATATGAACTCGGCTCGCATGCTGGCAAGGGGAAATGGATCAAGCTCAATGTCATGCGGGAAGATGCGTTGGATGAGAAAATGCTCTTGGAGGCAAGGCACACTGCTGGCCCCAATCTGATGATCACAGCCATTGCACTGGTGCCCAAGGAATAGGTTGAATTCAGTTACGACGAAATAAAAAGGGGCACGTTGATCGACCTTCCAGTATCCCTGGATCCCATTGACGAGATCATAGAGATTCACGTGAGTTCAAGACACTAAAGTGGAGGTCAGGCAAAAAAAAGCCCCTGCAAGCTTAGTCCTATTGCTTGCAGGGGCAAATGTGATATCTGTGACTCTTTCCTTTACGTCCTGGTGATTATTTCGCTGCTCGGATTCTATGGGTTTGACCATCGAGAATTACACAAAACAGGTCAATGCCTCACCAAGTTGGCCGCTATGGTCATGTATAAGAGCCACAATTGTTCTTACTGAACTGTTATCTATACTCGGTCCAATGGCTTCATGTTCTTGAGATGTTTTTTTTCATTATTTTGAAACACAACAGACGTCTTTAAACTTGAATATTGGAAGGCGGGAGATTCGAGCCACACGGTTTGCTTGTTTATGGCATAGTGCCAATTATTGAAATATACGAGTTTCTCTGGACCACCTTAGGTTGCTCATTTTAACCCCTGTATTTGGTGGATGAATCATTAATCTCAGTTTTAAGAAAGCGAAAAATATTTCTATATCATTAGCCCAGAGTGATATCTGGTTATTGCCTGCAAACTCTGACGTCCGAAAACGCCAGTCCTCCAAAAATGGCACCGAGCAGGAGCAGGCCTACGCCAGAGGCAGAGAGGAAAAACCCTCCTGTGCCAGCAGCCACCCCGATCAGGGGAAGGCCAGTCAGTACTGTCGCAAAAACAAAGCAGAAGAGGCTCAAAGCGATGGTTGGGAGAAATACGGCCAGGATCGCGGCACCCACGCCGCCTGCCTTTTTACCGCCCACAAAGCCCGCAATCAAGGGGCCTGCCACGGGCAACCAGAAGAGCAATAGGGCAATCAGGAGCATCCACAGGGCTCCGGCTATCACATTGCCTTGTTTGACTATGATCACATTTTGTCTCATGATGAGATTCCTTCAAATTTACGCTTAAACGGTCATTTTGTTTAGTTCTTCCGGACCAGCGATTTGATCCACTTCTGTCTTGAGGGTAGTCGCATATATTTGGCTGCCATTTCATCATTTTTCAAGTGTTTTGATCCTGGAACACGGTTGTGCTCTCAGTTTTGATACAGTACAGTACATAATTAGGTACAAGAGCCTTCTAGTTCAGGAGAAGCCGAATGGAAGACAGTCAATCTGGCAGTATTGGGTTTGTGGTTCGGGTGTCGCTGGTTGCGGCCTTGGGAGGGCTTCTCTTTGGGTATGATACGGGTGTGATCAATGGGGCCATCGGGCCACTTACGGACCACTTTGTCTTGGATACCGCCCAAAAGGGCTGGGCCACAGGCTGTGCCTTGATTGGCTGTGCTTTGGGGGCTGTGCTGGCTGGCGTACTGAGTGACTGGCTTGGGCGAAAGAAAGTGCTAATTCTGTCAGCGGTCATGTTTTTTGTGTCTGCCGTGGGCACGGCCGTGCCCGAGACGCTGGTGACCTTTATCATTTATCGAATCATTGGTGGATTGGGGGTTGGCGCTGCGTCTATGACCAGTCCCATGTATATCGCAGAGATTTCACCGGCCCGTGTTCGCGGGCGTATGGTGTCACTCAACCAACTGGCCATTGTCACAGGCTTTATGGTGGTTTACTTTGTGAACTACTTTATCGACATGCAGGGCGATGTGTTGTGGAATCAGCAAACAGGGTGGCGATGGATGTTTGGGTCTGAATCGTTACCTGCGTTATCGCTGTTGTTTTTGCTGTTTTTTGTGCCGGAGAGTCCACGTTGGCTGTGCAAGCAAGGCCGAGATGACGAGGCTTTGACTATTCTTGTTCGAGCCGATGGGTCTGAGTATGCCCAGAGTGAGCTGCTTGAGATCAAGAGAACCCTGGCTATGGAGAGTGGGTCTTTGAGTCAGTTGCTGGCACCGGGTATGAAGATCATCCTGGTTCTGGGTGTTGCCCTGGCTGTATTGCAGCAGGTCACTGGGATCAATGTGTTTTTGTACTTTGGTACAGAAATCTTTAAACAGATGGGGTCAGAAACCAATGCGGCATTAAGACAGACCATTATCGTGGGGGGCGTGAATCTTACTTTCACGGTGATTGCCATCTGGACGGTTGACAAGATTGGACGCAAGCCTTTGATGCTGGTTGGATCCATAGGCATGGGGCTGACTCTATTGGGAATGGGCCTGGCCGCGTGTTTTCAACAGACCTCGATCTGGCTGCTGGTTTTTATCCTGGGGTACATTGCCTGCTTTGCCTTGTCTGTGGGGCCTGTGACCTGGGTCATCCTGTCCGAGATATTTCCCACCCGTATTCGTGGTCGGGCCATGGCCATTGCCACAGTATGTCTGTGGATGGCCAACTACCTGGTTTCCCAGACGTTTCCCATGATGGACGAAGATCCCTGGCTGGTTGAAAAGTTTAACCATGGATTCCCATTTTTGGTGTATGCATTTTTCTGTGTTATCCTGGCAGTGCTGGTGTGGCGATTTGTGCCTGAGACTAAGGGCAAATCATTAGAAGAAATTGAACAATTCTGGTTTAAACACAAGAAGGAACAATCCCGTGGACAGTAAAGAAAAACTCAAAAGGGCGATCAATCACCAGGAAGGCCCTGTGCCTGTCGACTTTGGTGGCAGTGCAGTGACCGGTATTCACGTGATGGTCATTGCCGCTTTGCGTGAGCATTATGGTCTGGAAAAACGGCCGGTCAAGGTGAGCGAGCCGTATCAGATGTTGGGTGCCCTGGACGACGATTTGATGGATGCCATGGGTGTGGATGTGATTTCCATTACACCGCGTGACACCATGTTTGGGTTTCCCAATGAGAATTGGCGAGAATTTAAACTGCCCTGGGGGCAAGAGGTGCTGGTCTCTGAATTTTTCAAAACAACGCAGGATGTCAACGGTGATCTGCTGATTTACCCGGAGGGTGACATGGCAGTGTCCCCCAGTGGGCGTATGCCGGCCAGTGGTTTCTTTTTTGACAGCATTGTGCGCCAGGAACCCATTGATGAGGCGAACCTTGATCCTGCGGACAATATGGAGGAATTCAATCCCATTACCCAGGCGGACCTGGATTACTTCAAGGCAAAAGCTGATTGGGCCGCCGCATCAAATCGAGGTGTGTTGGCCACGTTTGGCGGTACGGCATTTGGGGATATCGCTCTGGTGCCTGCACCCTTCTTAAAGCACCCCAAGGGTATTCGTGACATTGCTGAGTGGTATATGTCCACGGCTTTGCGCCCGGACTATATCCACGCCATCTTTTCGCATCAGTGCGAGGTGGCCATACAGAATCTTGAAAAAATCTACGCCGTGGTGGGCAATGTTATTGATGCAGTCTTTATCTGTGGTACGGATTTTGGCACGCAGACCTCTCAGTTCTGCTCAGTCGACACGTATGAGGCCCTGTATGCGCCCTATTACAAAAGGGTCAATGCCTGGATTCATGAACACACCACGTGGAAAACGTTCAAGCATTCATGCGGCGCAGTTGAACCGCTTATGAGTCACTTTATTGAGTCGGGCTTTGACATTATTAATCCTGTACAGTGCTCTGCCACGGGTATGGACGCGAAGGCACTCAAGGCCCATTATGGCGACAAGTTGACGTTCTGGGGCGGTGGTGTGGATACGCAGCATGTCCTGCCATTTGGCACGCCCGATGAAGTAGAGGCTCAGGTCAAGCATCGCGTTGAGATCTTTGGTCAGCAGGGCGGTTTTGTATTCAATGCCATACATAATGTTCAGGCCAATATACCTGTAGAGAATGTGGTGGCCATGATTGAAACAATGCGCGTGTTGTAAGCATGGCTTTTAGTCAAAGTCCTGTGATGATGAAAAAATGGATGGACACATCTGAATAGAAATGTGTCTGGGTGATCAACTCTTGGAAAGGAACGAGTAAATGAGACATAAAGACGGTCTTAATTGTAAGTGGCAGAATTATCGCAGAATGACACTGTTGGTTTTGGCCATGCTGTGCCTGACTGGGGCCAGTGGCTTGGCTGCCGAGTGGGTCTCTCTGTTTGATGGCACTCTGGACCAGTGGACACACAGTGAAAAAGAAGGGACCTTTTCTGTGAAGGACAATGCGATCGTTGCCTGTGGTGAGCGGTCGCATCTTTTCTATAAGGGTGCCGGCAACAACAAGGCTGATTTTAAGAATTTCGAGTTTGAAGCCGAGGTCAAGGCCATGGCAGGGGCCAATTCCGGCATCTATTTTCACACGGCCTTTCAATCAGAGGGCTGGCCCAGTCAAGGGTTTGAGGTCCAGATCAACAATTCCCAGCTTGAACACAATGGCTACCTGGAGATGAAAAAGACCGGCAGTCTGTATGGCAAGCGCAATATCTACAAGGCCATGGCTGCGGATAATACCTGGTTTACCCTGCGGATTCTGGTGCGTGACACACGGGTTCAGATCTGGGTGGATGACATCCTTCTTGTTGATCATATGGAACCGACGTTGTCCCATGGCACCTTTGCGTTGCAGGGCCATGATCCTGGCAGTGAAGTTCATTTTCGTAACCTGCGTGTCCGACGTTTGCCGGATGGTTCCGATGCTGTGGACAAAGAAATCTTACGTCTTGGTAACGAAAACTTTCCCTTGATTGATTTTCACACACATTTAAAGGGGGGGGTGACACTGGAAGATGTGTTGGAACACACCAGACGCACGGGCATCAACCACGGCATTGCCGTGAATGGTGGCATTGGGTTCCCCATCACGGACAACGCAGGCATTGAAGCCTTTCGCAAGTCCATGGAGGGCCAGCCGGTGTACATTGGTCTGCAGGCCGAAGGCCGCGAGTGGCCTACCCTGTTCTCGGATGAAGCCATTGTGAAGTTTGATTATGTGTTTACAGACTCCATGACCATTTTCGACTTGAACGGCAAGCGTACCAGGCTTTGGATGCCGGATGAAGTGACCATCACCGACACCCAGGCCTTTATGGACCATCTTGTGGATACCATTGAGAAAATCTTTGAGTCCGAGCCCATTGACATGTATGTCAATTCCACGTTTCTGCCTGCGGTCATTGCGGCAGACTATGACACACTCTGGACCATCCCACGCATGGATCGTGTGATTGCTGCAGCGGCTCGAAATAATATTGCCATCGAGATCAACAGTCGCTACGAAATTCCCAGTGCCAAGTTTATCAAGCGGGCCAAAAAGGCCGGTGTCAAATTTACACTGGGCACCAACAATGTCAAGAGCGGCGATTTGAAGCGTTTGGAATATGCCCTCAAGATGGTCAAGGCATGTGGTTTGAAGTGGCAAGACATGTGGATGCCCAAGCCAGATGGACAAAAGCCCGTGCAGGTCAAATCAAGAGTTTCGGTGGCTGCCCCCAAACCCTATGGGCCGATTCCCACAGAACGTCAACTCCGTTGGCATGACATGGAGTATTACGGATTTCTCCATTTTACAGTCAACACCTTTACGGACAAGGAGTGGGGCTATGGAGATGAGTCACCCAAGGTTTTTGATCCCACAGACTTTGATGCCGATCAGATCGTACGCACAGCCAAAGCCGGAGGTATGAAGGGCCTGATCCTGACAGCCAAGCACCATGATGGATTTTGCCTGTGGCCGTCAAAGTATACTGAGCACAGTGTCAAGAATTCTCCCTGGAAAAATGGTCGTGGTGATGTGGTCCGCGAGATGAGCAACGCCTGCAAACGTCACGGTCTTAAATTTGGCGTGTATCTGTCACCCTGGGATCGAAATCACAAGGCGTATGGACGCCCTGGGTACATCACCTATTACCGTAATCAACTGCGTGAGCTGCTGACCCAATATGGGGACATCTTCACGGTGTGGTTTGATGGGGCCAATGGTGGCGATGGCTTCTATGGCGGGGCACGTGAAATGCGTCGCATTGACAATCGCACCTATTATGACTGGAAGAATACCCGAAAAATCGTACGGGATCTCATGCCCATGGCTGTCATGTTCAGTGACGTGGGGCCGGATTTTCGCTGGGTGGGCAATGAGCATGGCTTTGCCGGTGAACCCTGCTGGGCCACACTCAATCCGGGTGATGGTGTGCCAGGTGGCACCAAGGCGAATCTGAATCAGGGCGAACGTCCTGGTACACACTGGATCGCGCCGGAGTGTGATGTGTCGATTCGACCCGGTTGGTTTTACCACGCCAGCCAGGATGCCCAGGTCAAAACACCTGCCAAGTTGTTGGAAATTTACTACAAATCAGTGGGCAGGGGCAGTTGTCTTAATCTGAACCTTCCGCCAGATCGACGGGGACAGATCCATGAAAATGATGTGGCCGCACTCAAAGAGTTTCGTCGAATCTTGGATGAAACATTCGCCCACGACCTGGCTCAGGACGCTCAAATTCGAGCGAACAATGTCAGAGGCAACAGAAAGGTCTTTGCTGCGAGACAGGTGACTGATGGTGATAAACTGACCTATTGGGCTACAGACGATGACAAAACCACGGGTGAGTTGATTCTCACCTGGGACCAGCCCGTGACCTTTAATGTGGTCAGTCTGCGAGAGTATCTACCATTGGGCCAGCGAATCGAAAAATTTGTGGTCGAACAATGGCAGAATGGTGCCTGGTCCGAACTGGCCAAGGCCACAAGCATCGGGTCGCGACGGTTGTTGAGAACGACGCCTGTGACCACCACTCAGGTGCGTGTGCGCATCACTCAGGCTGCTGTGTGTCCGGCCCTGGCGGAAGTAGCGATTTATGCTGAGCCTGCGTCCAGGTAGACGCGGGCATCAATGTTGGCAAGTAAAACTACTGGCTGAATACGATGTTACCGGCCACCATGGTTTTGTAGACTGACAAATCCTTGTCCAACAGCACCAGATCTGCGTCCATGCCGATTTGGATCGCTCCTTTTTGGCGATCAAGACCGAGTAGTCTGGCCGGGTTCTTTGTGACCATGTCAATGGCTGTCTGCAAGGAGCATCCTGTAAAGGTCATGGTTCGCTTGACTAGGTCACTGAGGCCCACGGCTGTGCCGATCAGGGTGCCGTCGTGGTAGCGTGCCGTACCCCCTGACGACACATAGTTCAGGTCATTGTATACATATTTGCCTTCTGGCAGGCCCAGGGCCTGCATGCCGTCTGTGATCAAGATTACCCTGTCCCATCCAAGCTGGGACAGGGCCAGTTGGAGTATGGGGGGCTCTACATGCACACCATCGGGGATAATCTGGGCCGTGACAGACTCGTGGTTGAGTATCGCTGCCAGGGGTCCGGGATCACGATGATGGAGGCTCCTCATGGCATTAAAGAGGTGCGTGACATGATGGATACCCGCTGAAAACCCCTCCAGGGTTTGTTCGTACGTGGCATTGGTGTGGCCCAGAGATGCAATGGTGCCTTGAGCCTCCAGAGACTGGATGAGATCCAACGCGCCGGGCAGTTCCGGGGCAATGGTCATCATCGTTAAGTAGCCTTGGCACAGGTCATTGATTTTGTTCAATATATCACTGCCTGGTACCGACAAACAGTCCGGCTGGATCATACCGCGTTTGATTTGTGCGATAAAGGGCCCCTCCAGGTGAATGCCCAGCAGGGCAGCGCCGCCCAGATCACGACCCACGCACTCAGCGGACAGTGACAGGTGGGTATTGTCCTGGTCCGGTTTATACACGGTGGTGGCTAGGTAACTGGTCACACCAAAACGAGCACAGGTCTTGCCCAACGTGCTCAAGGCCTGCTCTGTGTTGTCCAGTACATCAGCACCGCCTGCGCCCTGGATGTGGACATCAATAAAGCCCGGTGCAAGAATTCGTCCCTCTGCCTGGATCACATTGTCTGCATTGACCTCAGAAGCAGAGGGCTCAAGGCTGATGATCTTGCCGTTTTTCACCAAGACTGACATGTTGGGTGCATCTTTGAGGGCGTTGTACAACCTGCAATTTTTTATTAGGGATGTTTTCATGCGACAGTGAGTCCTATAGACTGTGCGACACAACGGACTTCTTGTGCGGCAAGACGATATTCCCGGGCATTGGGTAAATGCTCAAGCATGAGCGGGATATCTTTCAGTTGGCTTAGTTCCTTCAAGAACACGCGGTAATCCAATCGGCCTAAACCGATTCTGACTTCACTTAGATGTGTTAATGCCTTTGTGTCCAGCAGGACATCCTTGGCGTGACAGCTCTTGATGTGGGGCCCCAACTGCTTGAAGCAGTCTCGGATAAGCTGGCCATTATTGTAATAGCGTTGTGGACTGCACACAAGATTCGTGGGGTCAAGATGGACGGCAAACTGCTTTCTGTTGATGGCCTTCAGGAGTTTGACATAGGACTCTGCTGAATCCGGATACGCCCAGGGCATGGCCTCCAGCGTGAAAAACGTGCGTGTCGGCTTGACATCATCAATGATGGCACGCGTGGTCTCCACGATCATGTCAAACGTATCGGGTGTGAGATTTTTCTCAGACGGCCCGGCCCATTGGGGGCCGCGCGATCCGCTGATGTTCACACAGCAGCAGGCGCCAATCCGGTCCGCCAGAGATAGACTCGTGCGGCATTTCTTTAGAGCGGCCTGACGTTCCTGGTTGTCAGAGCTGAGGGGGTTGCTCCAGGCACCGACCTCTGCAATGATGATGTTGGCCTGGGTCGCGGCCTCAGCATAGGCATTTACCGTGTTATCACTGGCATCAGGTCCGACCGGGCAATAGGCGGCGCTGTATCCAAGCTGCTTGAGGGCCTGGATCCAACGGGCCGGATTTTTGACTGGCTCATGCACAGATCCGCCGAGGCGCAGAGGGTGACGATTTAATTGAGCGAGGGCAGACGGGATGGATGATCCAGCCATGGTCATGGCAGCGCCTGCAAGTGTGCCTTTGATCAGATTGCGTCTCGATAGGTCTTGATTTGAGGCGGTCATCTTTTGTCTCTCCAGTGTCTTAAGGATTATTCGAGAAAACTGTTTGTCTAAAGCGTACCATGCCTTTCACAAATATCAAGGAATAATCGTGCGCGTCACTGCCTGGATGTTATGCCACGGCTCAGGACGCGGCGTATGAAAACGTTTGATTCCCCATGAGATCTGCGGTAAAATTGTGGTGGCCACTCAGGCCAGACAACTGGCTCGATTGGAGCAGCTCTATGATCAAGGTGTGGCCAATGGCATAGAAGGGCTGATTGACTGTGGCCCCAATGCCGTATTTGCATTTGACCGGGAAGGGTATAACAAAACAGCCTTTTGCCTCAAGGATATCTGGGAGGCCCTGACCTTCCCTGGTACTGCCAAGCTCTTTGCCCGCAACCTGAAGTATGGACTGGATGAATATGCCCGCTCCATGAGCAAGGCCCTGTTTCTCAAACAACTGCAGCGACCCTTGCCCACACTACAGGCCAAAGACATTGTGCCTGGAAAGATTGGTATCCGAGTCCAGGCTGTGAACAAAAACGGTATCCCGGTGGACGACTTCAAAATCGAAAAACGGCCCAGAATCATCCATGTACTCAATGCGCCTTCGCCTGCGGCTACAGCATGCCTGGCTATTGGTGAACATCTGTGCCAATTGGCCCGTGAGCAGTTTGGTTTGTAGTCTGTTTTTTTTCTTTTTACACAAGGGAGATTGTATGAAACGAGTGTTTGTATTGATATGTGTTCTATGGCCTGTGATTGGCCTTTGTGCTGATTTTTATGTGGACCCGGAAAAGGGCAGTGATATAGGGGATGGCAGCGCTTTGTCTCCCTGGCGGTCCATTCAGACCGTGATCGATGCGGGGTTGATTGAGACGCAGACATGGGATCAACTGCCATACAAAGAGGGCCGCAGGCTGGTGGCAAGACATACAGGTGCGCCCGTTAAGGGCGGTGACACCCTATGGCTTAGATCCGGTTATCATGGCCAGTTGTCTATTGATAAGCATTATAACACGGCGAACATTACAGTGGCTGCTGAGCCGGGTCATACACCTCGGTTTTCAGGCGTACAGATTCGCTCCAGCTCGCATTGGCGGGTTAAGGGGGTGAGTATTAGTGCAGAGTATGCCAAACCGTATAAGCGTCAGACACTGGTTCAGCTGAGAAGTCATGGATGGCATGGGCCCATTTCTGATGTGACTGTTACGGATTGTTCAGTCAGTTCAGTGGCAGATGCATCAAGCTGGACTGTTGAAGATTGGAATGCACGCGCGTGCAATGGTTTCCAGGTGGACGGCACGCGCATGACAATCCAAAACAATTACGTGCTCAACGTCAACTTCGGCATTTCAGTGGACGCAAGTCATGCCCTGGTTCAGAACAATGTGGTGGAGAATTTTTCAGGTGATGGCTTGCGTGGTCTGGGCAACCACAGTACGTTTCAATACAACACAGTCAAGAACTGCTATGATGTCAACAAGAACCATGACGATGGCTTCCAGTCTTGGTCCACAGGCAAAAATGGCGTGGGCAGTGGCGAGGTGGTGGGCATTGTCCTGCGAGGCAATACAATCATTAATTACGAAGATCCCAATCAACCACACCGTGGGCAACTGCAGGGTATTGGCTGCTTTGACGGTACGTTTGTGGACTGGATCGTGGAAAACAATGTGGTTGTGGTGGATCATTGGCACGGCATTACCTTGATGGGCGCACGCAACTGCAAGATTTTCAATAACACGGTTCTGGACTTAAAAGCCGGCACCCCTGGCCCACCCTGGATAAGGATCGCCAATCACAAAAATGGCACGCCGTCTGAACAGGGTCTTATACGCAATAACCTGGCAGTCGTGAGTGCCGGTAAAGGCGTGACGCAAGACAATAATATGAAAATCGAAGACCCACTTGCCATGTTTGTCGCGCCGGATCGGTTTGACTTTCATCTGCTGCCAACCGCCCCAGCCATTGACGCGGGAAGTTCAAATGATGCTCCGGAGCTGGACAGAGATCGTGTTAAACGTTCTCAGGGCAATGGGGTTGATCTTGGTGCTTATGAGTGGTGCGCAGATTGAGCGACTAGGAAAATGAACCACAAAGAGTGTCGCGTGGGCCTTGCCCACGCTGTCGAATAAAGTGGTCTTGCCCGTTCATAGGATTCACTCAAGCCGCCAAGAACGCAGAGTTGACGCTTTTAGGGGACACCCTTTAGCGAGCAACGGATTGCCCTTCATACCGTTTATACGAGAAAAGCTCTGACCGCGAATTTAACGAATTATGCGAATTAAAAAGGCTTTGCAATATCGAATGCCCCATCCATGTTCAGGTCCGAAGCGTAGCATTGCTAAAAATAGGTTCGGTTATCAAAACCACCACACAAACCGATCCCGTCACCTCGAAGAATTGAGAGGTCTATTAAACCAGTACGCGAAGCCTTCCAAATAGCTGATGGCTGACTGATGAAAGCTGAAGGCTGTTTTTTTTGACACGGATTTCACGGGTTACACGGATTTTTTTAGACCAATACCGAAAAGCGAACACCTTTCTTTTCACTACTAATTTTCACTAATCTCCACTAATTGGCTGCTGCGGAATCCGAGTGGTCTTGGCTGTGTTTACTGAGATTACAATGCCCGCGAATGGAGAGATTTGAACGGGAAGGGAGGAAGGCGTTCGCGATGTTGTGACATCTCTTTTTTTTGGTGGATTGTGTTCGGGTGTGTATTCATCATGCCATACGTAAGTTGTTCGGTTGGAACGGCCTTTAGGCCGTCTCATTGAATCCGCTGCTTGAACTCTTATTCGTTAGCACATGTCACGGTAATGTCACTTGGTAGAATGTTAAGGATTACGGCATGACCCCTTTAGCACCTCTTTAGCACCTCAGTGGCTCAAAACAGCTGAAAGCTAAGACCTGAGCAACAGCGAAAACACTTTTTTACCACAGAAAACACAGAAGGACACAGAATCTGAAAGTAAAAGATAAAACTAATTCAAAGGAAGAAGCACCATGAGAGATAGGGGTCTGGAGAGATAGGGGTCAGCTCTTGTATCTAGTTATTGACATCAAGTCAAGTCGGGTTATCCGGTTAAGAAACTTTGGAAAAAGCTGTGTGTCACTAAACAAAAGACCTGATGTCTTTTCCAGGAATTAAGTGTTCAAGATATGTCACCGCAGCATATACCTAAATCCGAGTACCGACCCCTAAATTTCCTTCTAAATCCACAGAGACATGTTCTAAAATGTTAACAATTACGGCATGATAAACATATAGGTTCCTCCCAGAAGAGGTAGCAGGTAGAGTAGATCAATGCTGCCTTTAAAGGGAAGGCAGCAAACGGATTGCTAATGCTTGCTGAAAGGAACCTAAACATGAAGAAGTCATTGT
>Ga0307990_1000703_pt1 | contig 28923 bp, 16 predicted proteins | sample EllFjometagen129_FD_203168 | JGI IMG/M metagenome (GOLD analysis project Ga0307990, IMG submission 203168) | Marine microbial communities from Ellis Fjord, Antarctic Ocean - #129 | ecosystem: Environmental > Aquatic > Marine > Unclassified | place: Southern Ocean | collected 2014-10-08
GCTTCAATGGCTACCTTGGCCTTAAAGGCCGCTGAAAATGTTCTTCTTTTTTCTTTCATATTTGCACTGGTAAAATTAGTGTTTTCTCACCTTAACCTGTGGTCTAAATAACGGGGAGTATTATAGATTTTCTGTACGTGGATTTTTTTTTCTATTAAGGTTGTTTTTGATGATAAGGTAAGCGTATTCCAAAATATGTGATGAAGACCTGCGGACCTTGGAGAGTTAGGATTGTATTTTGACGTTTCCATCCCAAAACTTCAGGATTGGAAAGTTGGCGAGCACCTATCATCCGAATGCTAGTCAGGGTTTCACTTAAAGTGAAGCCCTGACTTCATTTCCCATCGCTTTAAAAAGACAAACCTTATTTTTTTCCCTCAACCTCAGTAGAACGGATGAACCCCCGGAAACACAAAAACCTTATTCCCATATTTTTCAAACACCAAATCTCTGTTTTTTAATAAGGTTAGATTTTCTGTACGTGGATTTTTTTTTCTACTAAGGTTATTTTTGATGATAAGGTAAGCGTATTCCAAAATGAGAGAACATAGAAACGTTGAATCCGAACGATGTATCTTTTTGACGTTTCCACGATCGCCAACTGGCGGACGATAGAAAGTCCAGTATTTACACGGGTGCAACTTTCCATCATCCGAATGCTAGTCAGGGTTTCACTTAAAGTGAAGCCCTGACTATCCCTGACTATAAATCCCGGCACAAATAAACCAAAGTCTGCATTGCCCTTGCGGGGATGCTTAGTTTAATAATTTGATCAACTACGTAAAGTGTGTAAGCTATCTTTTCGTCGGTATTATTCATTACTACTGTGGCAAAAGTTCCATCGGTGTTTTGGAATGTAGTGCTCATAAGGAATGTGCGGCTACACGCGGTACTCACACGTTTAGCTCCCGGCTTTATAAATTTGGAAAAATGCCCGATGTAATAGTAAGAAGGAGTGTATATCAATTCTCCGGTGCGGGTGTCGCCATGAACAGGAGCAAAGCAAAAGTTCTGCACATGATTTGGACCTCCTATTTCATCCAGCAGAATGTTCCAGTCAGTCCAACCCACAGTGCCATTGTTGAAATCGCTAATCATGGATTCCCCATAGCGTTCGGCATTTGGCCAATACTGGTAATGTTCCGGGTTGAAACTTTCGGCGCACCCCTCTGTAAAAATCAATTCTTTATCAGGAAAAGATTCTTTAACCCGGCGTAAATTCTCGAAATTGGGATCGCTGCCTGTCCAGGTTTCATACCAATGGAAACCTACACCCCAAACATATTTTGCAGCTTCAGGATCGCCAAGAATGGTGTTGGCGCGGTGGGTAATCAGGTCGCGGTTGTGATCCCACACGATGATATTTTTATCGCCCAGGCCTTCTCTTTCGAGTACCGGCCCCAAATGGTTTTTTAGGAAATCTCTTTCCTGCTCTGCGGTATAAATACACGATTCCCAGGTTTGTGTGGCCATGGGTTCGTTTTGGATAGTTAAGCCCCAGATAGGAATATCCAAAGCTTCGTAGGCCTTGATGAACTTGGCATAATAATGCGCCCAGGAATTATAATACTCGGGTAGAAGGCTACCTCCCTTGAGCATATTTTTATTACTTTTCATAAATGCCGGCGGACTCCACGGGCTGGCATAAGTAAGCAATGAACCCCCGGCCTTTTCGATGGCTCTCTTCATCATCGGGATACGATATTTCAAATCATGCTCAACACTAAAAGTTGCCAATTCCTTATCACCCTCTTCGACATAGGTAAAAGAACCACTGCTGAAATCACAGCTGTGAATATTCGTCCGCATCAAGGTGTAGCCGATACCTTTGTTTGAATAATAAGCATCCAGCAGTTCTTCCTGTTTATCTTCGGGGAGCTTGGCAAAAACTTCTGCTGAAGCATCGGTGATGGCACCACCAATTCCAATAAAAGTCTGGAAAGTTTTGTTGGGATTTACAAAAATGGAAAGCTCCGTTTCGAGGGGTTGTTTTCCTTTAGTAAAAGCATAGGAACCAGTTTCGGCAAGGCGCAATTTAGTGTCTTTCGCGGTTGTGTAAACTGTCGCTTTTGTTATTTTATTATTTGATTGCTGAGCATTTGATGTACACGTTAAACCAATAAAGATGAAAAGTATGCTTACATTGACAAAAAATAGTTTTTTCATAGCTTCTGATATTGAGTGTTTATTGAAATTAGGTGTAAAATTAATATAAAAATATTTGTGGAAATTGGTTTCTTTACCATTGTGTCGGTTGTAAAATGAGAGTTGAGAGTTGAGAGGGAAGAATTTAGAGTTTTGAGGAAAAAGTTAGGATATTTTTGTGGGGAAACAATCTAATTTCTAACTTCTAAATTCTAATTTCTAATTTCTAAATTCTAAATTCTAAATTCTAAACTCTAAATTCTAAATTCTAACTTCTAAACTCTAAATTCTAAATTCTAATTTCTAAACTCTAAATTCTAAATTCTAAATTCTAAACTCTAACTTCTAATTTCTAAATTCTAACTTCTAAACTCTAAACTCTAAACTCTAAATTCTAATTTCTAACTTCTAAATTCTAACTTCTAAATTCTAACTTCTAAACTCTAAACTCTAAATTCTAAATTCTAACATCTAAGCTCTCCAACCAAAACCCTTGATTACATCCAACTAAGATTGCTGAATTTTAAAACAAATACAAAAAAATAACCAACCTTTGTTGTCATTTTAAATCTCGTGATAATTTGAAATCGAAAACAATACAATCCGACCTCTTACTTCTCCTGGCAGCCATCATCTGGGGCTTTGCATTTGTGGCGCAGAGGGCGGGCATGGAACATGTTGGCCCCTTTACTTTTAATGGGGTGCGCTTTACCCTCGGCAGCCTTTCTTTAATCCCGCTGCTCTATTTCGGAAAATATGCAAAGACAAAAACAGAAACCCGCCATCATTTTAACAAACTTACCATAAAAGGAGGGTTGATTTCAGGCATCGTGCTGTTTGTTGCGGCCACGCTGCAACAAACCGGTATTGTTTATACTACTGCAGGAAAAGCTGGTTTTATTACCGGGCTCTACGTAATTTTTGTGCCGATCATCGGCCTTTTTATCAGGCAAAAAACAAACCTCAATATATGGCTTGGCGCTTTGCTTGCTGCTGTGGGTCTTTATTTTTTGAGTATTAACGAAAACTTTGCCCTCGAATATGGAGATTCACTTGTATTGCTTAGTGCAGTATTTTTTGCTTTCCATATTTTGGTTATTGGCAGATATTCATCAATGGTCAGTGCCATTAAACTTTCGATTTTACAATTTGCCACCTGCTCGGTTTTGAGTTTAATAAGCGCCGCCTTTACAGAAGAAATTATTTTTTCAGGAATATTAGATGCGGCAATTCCCATATTATATGGAGGTGTTTTTTCTGTAGGCATTGCATACACCTTGCAGGTTGTCGGGCAAAAAAATGCCCATCCCTCATCGGCCTCCATTATTTTAAGCCTGGAATCGTTGTTTGCAGTAATTGGCGGATGGCTTTTGCTGAGCGAACAAATGACTACTCGCGGGCTGTTTGGTTGTGGCTTGATGCTGGCCGGAATGGTGCTGGCGCAAATAAAATGGAGCAGAAAGCAGAGATTGAATGAATGAATGAATGAGTGAATGATAGAAACGACTTGAGAGAACTTAGCGACTTAAGAGAACGAAGATGCAGGGGAAAATGGGAGAAATGGAGTTTTGGAAGGTTAGAGTGATGTTGAGCGAAGTCCCGCACGTACGCATAGCCGTCAGGTTAAGAAATAGAAAATGCTGGCTAAAACCCGGTACGGGTTTAGGTATTGTAGGCTATACCTGATTATCCAATGATCTTTACAACCCAGTATGGGTTGGGGCTTTTTCCTCAACCCATACTGGGTTGCTCAACGCTAATTCTTTAATTTATACTACAATACCTCAACTCATACTGAGTTGCTTATACTTAGCCTGACGGCTATGCGCTTTTGCGGGATAGTTTTGGGGTGATGGAGTTTTTTTTCATCCAAATTAATCACATCCTTCAATCCCATGAATTGACAGGGATCGGTTCTCATCAAAATCAAGCATAGCATTGATGAGCATGAATTTTTGAAAACTCCCCACATCTTCAACAGTAATTTTTGCTTCACCTATTTTCGACTCATCCAAAAGTTGTTGACGCTTTGTACCTTTCAGCAGGGGCAGTTCAGGCGTTACCCAACTCTGTCCATCAAAAAAAACGATGTTGCAATAGGAAGTATCGGTGATCAAATTATTTTTTATAATCAGGATGTCATCACAATGACCCCGCTGCTCAAACAGTTGGTTTATATTTTCCCGATCGGCATATTTAAAGGTGTAATCAATTTCATTATCCTCTATCAACTTTAAAGTTTTGATGCTCCGGGTTTGGTATTTGATAAATTCGATGACTTCGATATCCTTACCGTAAACTATCCTGCATTTATAAGTTTCAAGCCCGGGAGATTCAGGGATTTTAAGATGTTTTTTCAAGTCAATTTTTCCGACTTGCCCATAAGCCCGGAGCCTTGATAAATCCATCCTTGCCTGGTGATAGGGTAGATTGAAAAAATGGCGGTTTGCTACTTTGATGCTTTCAATAAATCGGCACATAGATTTTTCGGATTAGTTCTTCGTATTCCTTTTTAACATCACTCATCGAAGTTACTCCTCCCCCACTTTTAAAATACAGTTCATCATCTTCTTTCTCGATAAACCTGATCATAACAGCGCTGTCGAGATTTTCACCATCAAAATATCCAAAAACCCCGGTGTAGTATCCACGATTATAATTCTCGACATCCTTAATAATTTGAACTGTTTTTTGTTTAGGCGCCCCTGAAATACTTCCTGCCGGTAGCAACTCCAGCAAAATATTGCCAAGGCCCTCCCTATAATTATCAGGTAAGCTTCCCGTAATTTTTGAACTCATTTGCAGCAAATCGCCTTTGTGGGTAATTAGTTTTTCGATGTATTTAAATTCTTCAACAAAAACATCTTCGGCAACAATTGCCAGGTCGTTCCTGATTAAATCCACAATCGTATGATGCTCTGCTGTTTCCTTTTCATCATTTAACAATACCTGCTCAGCATCAGGAATCGTGGCATCGATGGTGCCTTTCATGGGAAAAGAAGAAATGTACCCATCATTAATCTGCACGAAAGTTTCGGGCGAAAAAACCACGAACTTATCCCTAAACCAAAGTTTGTATTTTGCATTGCTCCTATCAAAAACATCTTTTAAGCTAAGATTTGTTTCTATTTTACTTTTAAAAGTAAGGTTGAGCAGATAAGAGTTTCCAATGTTGATCTCATTTATTACTTCATTAAAAGCCTTACTATAGGATTGAAAGGATGGCGGAAAAGCCCGAAACCAAAAATCCTCAATTACCATGGCTTGTTTAACCGGCAGAGAATAGTCAGGCATAGAAAATAAAATATCATCAGGAAGCTGATCAATCGAAAAAACCTCCGGATTTTTTTTATCAAAATCAATAATAAAAAAGAAAGGTTTTCCTGATATGGCCAAAGCATTTACTTTTGAGGCGAAATTTACACACATGCAGCAAACGAAGATTTTGATCGTTGATAATTATGATTCATTCACCTACAACCTGGTGAATATTCTGCGCAAAGGTAAGCAACACAATTTTGTGGTAAAGCGAAATGATGCTTTTGATTTAGATTTTGTGGCAGATTTTGATAAGGTACTTTTCTCCCCCGGCCCTGATGTTCCACGGCGGGATGATATGATGTGGAAAATACTTGAAGAATACAAAACTTCAAAAAGCATACTTGGCGTTTGCCTTGGTTTTCAAAGTATAGGGATGTATTTCGGGGCAAAGCTGTTTAACCTACAAAAAGTTTATCACGGGCAAAAACGACAGATAGACATTTTGGATGCTACCGAAACTTTGTTTCATAACATAAAATCACCTTTTACAGGAGGCCTTTATCATTCGTGGGGCATTTCGTGGGATGGTTTCCCAGACCAACTTATTGTTACAGCCAAATCATGCGAAAACAGGATTATGGCACTCAGGCATTGCACTTACGATGTAAGGGGAGTCCAGTTTCATCCCGAATCGATTATGACACCAGAGGGGGAAAAAATGATCTCAAACTGGGCACTTTCTTGAATTTAAATTCTCAATCAACAAGCGCATATTAATCATTAAGAATTGTTGCTTTACATGAATTCTAAAAATTAATCTAAAGTTAATAACAACATTATCAGTATTAATCTACCTTTGTGGGTTATGACTTATAGGAGAAAATTGTGAAATTTACACTACTAATACAAGAACACAAAAAATTCGGACACCTGCTTCAGCCTTATCTTATCGAGGATTCAGATAAAGAATATTACAGCATTGTCGATCGCTTGTCGAGCGATAAGGTTGATTATTACCGGGAGCATCTTTCAGAGAATGAAATCAAAATCGTTAAATCGGCATCAGAATACACCGAAACAAACATTGCAGCGCGATTTTCGTACAAAAAGGAAAATACCCGCGAGTTTCTCAGCAAGGTTAAAGATGATTATATCGAAACTATCATCAGCCCATTTATCCAAAAGCATATAGCAAAATGCATAGCGCTGGCCCGAAAAGACAACACCCCGATTTTTAACCGGGAAACAAAAAATGTAGTTTACCAGAGCGATTTGGTGGCGATTGAAGAGGAACCTGCAGGAGCTGTTTTTAATTTTGAAAAACTACCTGGCGAAACCAGGTATTTTCAGACCATCAGCCACAAGGAAACAACAATAAACCTGAAGGAGCACGATGGTTACATACTTACCAATGCTCCCTGCTGGCTTGTGCTGGATCAAAAGTTGTATCATTTTAAACAGGGCGTGGATGGTAAAAAACTCAAGGCGTTTTTCGACAATGAATTTATTACAGTTCCTGAAAAGCACGAAAAAAAATACTATTCCACCTTTATCAAAAACTGCATACGTAATTTTCATGTAAACCTTAAAGGTATCGAGCTTAAAAATAATGAACTTCCCAAAAAACCCATGCTGAAACTTGAATTGGATTTTTCAGGTGTACCGGGATTGTTTCTTTACTACAAATATGGCAATGATTTTTGCCGCAATATTGACCCTCATGTTAAACTGGTTGAATACAAGCCTAAAGACGGAACACCCATTTACGAAATAAACCAAAGGAATAAAGAATGGGAAGATCAAATGATTGATCTGCTGGAAAAACAGGGTCTCAAGCGTGCGTTCGATAATGTTTTTCTTGTGGAGGATAAACATCATCAATATAACCTCGTGAGCTGGATTAACGAGAATGATGGGTTTTTAAAGGAAAATGGTTTTCTATTGGAGCAAAGCATAGGCGAAGTAAATTACTTTACCGGAACACTTTCGATAACGGTTAGTTTTGAAGAAAAAAACGACTGGTTTGATGTTTATGCCATTGCTCAGTTTGGCGAAGATTATAAAATCCCGGTTTATACTTTGCGGAAATATTTATTGAATGGTATCCGCGAATACAAACTTCCTGATGGCCGTATTGCCATTCTGCCGGAGGAATGGTTTAACAAATATGCTGATTTGGTAACCTTTGGGACAAAGAGCAAGGACTTTATCCATGTAAAAAAGCACCATTTCGACCTGGTGCAATACTCCCTGAAACAAAGCATAAACATTACACGAACAACAGCATCGATAATGCAACTGGCCGAAAATAGTCTTAAGCAGGCCATAGAAATTCCGGCAGGAATAGATGCTAAACTAAGAACTTACCAAAACGAAGGATTTCAATGGCTCTGCTTTTTGAAAAAATTCAAGTTTGGAGGCTGCCTGGCTGACGACATGGGACTGGGAAAGACACTGCAAACACTTACGCTGCTTAGCGAACACATTGAAGAAGAAAAACCGGCAAAGACAAAAGCCAAACTATCCACCTTAGGACAAGTAGATTTGTTTGAAGAACTTGAAAAGAATAAGTATGCTGGCAATCCATCGCTGATAATTATGCCGGCTTCGCTTATCCACAACTGGATTGATGAAATCAGGAAATTTGCGCCGCACATTCGCCACCTCAACTACACAGGGCCACAGCGTATGGAATTACTGGAAAAAATCCCGCAATGCCATCTGTTGCTAACCACTTATGGAACCATTAGAAATGATTTCGAAGAATTAAACAAATACACCTTCGATTACGTAATTTTGGATGAAAGCCAGATTATTAAAAACCCTACATCCAAAACTGCGAGAGCAATTTTTAAGCTTGACTCAAAATACCGGCTGGCACTAAGCGGAACGCCCATCGAAAATTCACTTTCTGATTTATGGTCGCAGATGAATTTTCTGAACCCGGGGCTTTTGGGCGATTTGAAGTTTTTTAAAAATTACTTCGCCATTCCCATCGAAAAAAATAATGACGAAGAAAAACAGGAAAAACTGCTTCAACTAATCAAACCCTTTGTTTTGCGTCGAACCAAAACACAGGTCGAAAAGGAACTCCCTTTGTTGAGCGAAGAATACATTTATTGTGAAATGTCGCCCGAGCAACAAAAAATCTACCATGCCGAAAAAATCGCCATTCGCAACCTCATCCTGAAAAGCCTTGAAAGCGAAGGGATTTCAAAAGCCGCTTTCGCGATGGTGCAGGCCTTAACAAAACTCCGTCAGTTGGCCAACCATCCGGTTATGCTCACCGAAAATTACAAATATGGTTCGGGGAAATTTGATGAGGTGATCCGCATGCTCGAAACATTGATTAGTGAAGGCCACAAAGTTTTGGTATTTTCATCATTTGTTAAGCATTTAAATATCTTCACCCAATACTTCAACGAGAACAATCTTAAATATTCACTACTTACCGGGCAGTCGCGCAAGAGGGCAGACATTATCAAAGAATTCCAGAGCGATCCCGATAGGAATGTATTTTTTATTTCGCTCAAAGCCGGCGGTGTTGGCTTAAACCTCACCGAGGCAGAATATGTTTTCATTCTCGACCCCTGGTGGAATCCACAAGCCGAAAACCAGGCAGTAAACCGGGCACACCGCATCGGGCAAACCAAACCTGTTATTGCTTACCGCTTTATTTCGCTTGATACAATCGAGGAAAAAATACTGAAATTACAGCGAAAAAAATCCAAACTGGCCGAGTTGTTTATTCGAAATGATTCCCCACTGAAAGAACTTAATGCGGATTCGATTAAAGAGTTGATTGATTAGGGGAGAGAGGTTAGAGCCCCGAAAAATAGAAAATTTTCTCCAAAGGAGTCCTTCGGACAATTTTCGTAATTTTTCGAGGGTGCACGGGCAAAGCCCGGCATTTAGAGGTTAGAGGTTAGAGGTTAGAGGTTAGAGGTTAGAGGTTAGGGGTTAGAGGTTAGAGGTTAGAGGTTAGAGGTTAGAGGTTAGAGGTTAGAGGTTAGAGGTTAGAGGTTAGAGGTTAGAGGTTAGAGGTTAGAGTTTAGAGTTTAGAGGTTAGAGGTTAGAGGTTAGAGGTTAGAGGTTAGAGGTTAGAGGTTAGAGGTTAAAGCTTCAAAACTCTTGGCCTATAAGTTACAAACCAATTAGTCACAACTTTTTTGCCGTAAGTGTATGTGTCGCAAATTCAATTATTTTTTCTTCTTTTTACTTAGTGATTCTGAGTGATCTAAGTGTCTAAGTGGTGAATTTTAGAAGGTTACCACTAAAGCACTAAGATGTGTTTTTCACGACAATTGATTTACGTTAAGTAAGGAGTTCTGAGTTTAATAATAATCCTGCAAAAATACAGCGCTACCAAACCTTGAAATAATTATATTTGTGTCTCTCATAAATATAAATTATGAAAAGATATATCTATCACATTTCATTGTGCTTATTAGCTGCTTTTCTTTTATTTTCATGCCGCCGCACAGCATACCAAATTGTTTATCCAACCCTGAACGATGGGCGCTACGACAGCGAATTTCCTTACAGGAACAGTTCGGAAGAGTTGGACGATATCTCCAAATTGGTAAAAATACTTTATTGCCTGGTCGAATATGACCGCTACCATTTTGATGCAGATCAACAAATTACCCGTTCCGGGCTAAAGGATATCAATGCCCGGCGAACAGCTATATCAAAAGGTTTCTTTAGCGAGTCGGTACATGGATCAGCGACTATTATAAAAAATGATAACAACAAAATTGTAGTACTTACCTGCGCACACATTGTGGATTATCCCGATTCGCTTTTTTCCTGGTTTATTGATGAGAACAACAATCAAACAAATATTTTGGAAAGCTTTTCCATTAAGAAAAAACAAAACAACTTTATCAGGGAATTGCCCGATAGCGGTGAACTGGAAATTATTATTTCCGATTCGGATCAGGATATTGCCTTTCTTGGCAATACATTCCAGGAGGTAAACGCTAACATCAACCCTGTTTTTAAATACCCTGTAGGCAAAGCAGGGGAGCTTGAATGGGGAAGTTTTGTTTACATTATGGGTTTTCCTGCAGGATATCAAATGGTAACAAGGGGAATTGTTAGTAACCCAAAACCAAATAGAAAAGGAGAGTTCATCATTGACGCGCTTTTTAACCAGGGAATCAGTGGCGGAATAGTGTTGGCAGTAAGGGATGGTGTTCCAAACTTTGAACTGGTCGGTATTGCAAAATCAGTATCTGCAACTTACAAAAACGTATTAAAGCCGCTTAATGAAAGCCACCAGGAAATGTACAACCCAAATGTACCTTACGAGGGTGATGTATTTGTAAAAGTTGAAAAAGACCAAAATTATGGAATAACCTTTACCATTTCCATCGAAACGATAAGTAATCTTTATTACCTTAATCGTAACATTTTCATATCGCGGGGCTACAATTTAGATGGGTTTTTCAGCAATGCTGATTAATTTGATAAAAGGGCTAAAGCCCTGAATTTATTGAATCATCTTCCTTCCACAAGCTAAAGCATGTGGCAATTCACTCCATCAATCTCCCGCAAAAGCGGGATTTCCCCGAAAAAACGGGGCAGGCTGCTTCGCTCAACATCACTCCATCACTCCAATCTCTCCCTTCTAACATCTATCTTCTATCTTCTAAAATCCTCAGGCTAAAGCCATGGGGCAATTCATTCTAATTTCCATTCCACAAGCTAAAGCATGGGGCAATTCACTCCATCACTCTAAAACTTCATCCCTCTCCCTTCTATCCTCTCCCATCTAATTTCTAACATCCTCAGGCTAAAGCCATGGGGCAATTCATTCTATTTTCCATTCCACAAGCTAAAGCATGTGGCAATTCACTCCATCACTCTCCCGCAAAAGCGGGATTTCCCCGAAAAAACGGGGCAGGCTGCTTCGCTCAACATCACTCCATCACTCCAATCTCTCCCTTCTAACATCTATCTTCTATCTTCTAAAATCCTCAGGCTAAAGCCATGGGGCAATTCATTCTAATTTCCATTCCACAAGCTAAAGCATGGGGCAATTCACTCCATCACTCTCCCGCAAAAGCGGGATTTCCCCGAAAAAACGGGGCAGGCTGCTTCGCTCAACATCACTCCATCACTCCAATCTCTCCCTTCTAACATCTATCTTCTATCTTCTAAAATCCTCAGGCTAAAGCCAGAGGCAATTCATTCTAATTTCTATTCCACAAGCTAAAGCATGTGGCAATTCAAAAAAAAAAGCCCCCACCCGAAGGCAGAGGCTTTGATATTTAATTTTTAATCAAGATTATTTGATAACGAGTTTCTCGATACCGAGAACACCATTATTCATAAACTTGATGAAATATACACCTCTCGGTTCGGCGCTCAAATCGAGCTCCTGTGTTTCGAGGAGATTACCGCGGTAAACTTCCTGTCCCTGAACATTCATAACAACAAAGTTGATATTCTCATCGATGTTGTTGAGTGCAATATTGAATATTCCTGATGAAGGATTTGGATAGATATTAAGGCCATTCAGCAGATTTGCGCCAACACTTGTTGGTGAAAGCTTGAGATCGGTAACAATGGACACGCCATTGATAGCGAATAAGCCATCAGCATTAGGAGCATCAAAGCTATAGGTAACTTCAATATCAAATTCTTCATCGGTAGCCGGACGGAATAACCTGTAGCTCAGGTTTTCGCCTTCAACAAAGCCATCAGCCATATCTGTGGTCATGTCATCGCCAAATAGGTTGAAACCTAAGTTATTCTCAGTGTATTCAACCAAACCTGCACACCATCCATTTGAAGTAAATGCACCGATCATATCACCGGCTTTGAGGCTGGCAACTGCATTGGCATCAAAAACAACAGCATGGTTAACAGGAGTGTAGTTTACATCGTTCCAGTTGGTATTGTTAACAGCCCTGAGTGAGGTACTGTTAGCTCCACCTTTAACTAAGCAACCGGGATAGGTATAGCTTGCATCAGCATCAACTTTAACCCAGTATGCCATACCGGGATTCAGGTAAGCCAGATCGAAGATGTTACCATCAGGATAATAAATTCCATTACCAACCGGATCCCAGGCAATGATTAAAGGCAGAGTGCTAAATACATCAACAGCAGGAATTGGACACTCCTGGAGTACAGACATCAGGTTCCAGCCTTCGGTGAGCATTACCGTAGGATCAGCCATAAATCCGCTGATGGGCAATGTTGCAGCTTCAGTCATCTTGGTGAAATAACCATGATTATTGCTGAAATCATCCATGTTGTTGATTCCGTAGTAAGGATAGTACAACTGGTTGAAGTACTGGGTAACTTCCATTTGATCGATAACAGGTGCCATGATAGCTTCCATACCCATCCTTGAATCAGGATCGAGATAAGCTGACCAGGCATTCCAGCCTTGTTCAAGAGCGATCATCTGCTCAGGAATTGCAGGACAAGCGGTAGTAAAGTTGAAGAATTCACCTGCAAGGGGAGCATCTCCAATTTCGAAGCTTGTGATAAGTGTTCCTTCGGCATCGAACAATTCGAATCCACATTCGCTGTCATAAAAACCTTCTGACCAAACCAGTGAGGTTTCTACAGCATCGCATAATGAAACAGTTTGTGTACCAAATGCACCACCTGATAAAGTATAGCTACCGATCATCATTCCATCCTGAAGGATGGAAACACTTGCACCATTCCAACCATCACCATAGTCATCGTAGAAGTTCATGGTAAAGTCGCAGGTATTAATACCCATGCAGAGCATTGTGGCACAAAGTTCATTGGATTCACCTGTGTTTAATCCTGGTTCTACGGCCTGGTTTACAGTATAGCAATATTCGGTGTCAGGCATGATATCCATATCTACGTAGGTATCAAAGTAGGTCTGGGCAATGGTTTCGCCATCGCGCTGAACGTTAAAGTAGGTATAGAAAGCGCTTTCGCAGTTGAGTTCAGCAACATAGTCATTACTTTCACCACAAGGATTGTCATAGAATGATTGATTTCCTACCCATAACCAGTAGGTTCCAGGAGGAACGGTAGCAGTAGCAACAGCTGTTTCGCATGGGTTTCCTGTGCCTTGTGCCATAATATAAGAACCTGCACACTCGAAGTTACCTTCGATGATAAAGGCATATACCGGGAATTCGGCTGTTACTGACCAAGTAATGGTTGTTGGTTCATCAACAACTATTTCGTACCAATCAGTATCCCTACTTCCAGCATCTGCCCAAGCTGTTCCACAAACTACATCACCACAAACAAGAGGCATTGTAGTACCATCACCGTTACATCCACCATTAAGGTCTTCGCCACATGGCTCACCTTCGTCGATGGATCCTTCAGGACATTCTACAATACATTCTTCATATTCTTCGATAGATAATGTAAATTCAGGAATACAATCAGGACTGGGGTATGTATCGATCATGATATAGTAAGTTCCTTCCGCCAGAGTGTCGGTAATTTGCGAGCCGCCGGAAGTGCTATTCGTAGCTGTAGCAATACATACATCTGATGGTGGGCATTCGTCAGTTAGCAACATTCCAGTCCAAGTAGTAGTGGTTGCCATGGTAATGGTTAAGATCATTTCCTCGGTAAGTGTAAATTTATAGAAAATATCCTCACCTCCATCATAACCGCCTAAACAAGTGGTATCGGTATAGTTTCCGCGACCACAAGTAGTATTTACATCCGAATATGGGAAAGCACCAATAACAATAGGATCGTTACAATCGTCACCTGTTGCTCTTCCTGAAGTATTAGGAATCTTTTGCGTTGGCCCGTGGAATCTTTCAATATCCTTAGGTTCTTTATTTGTCAATAGGAATCCACTATTAGAATTATCAAGCTGTGCTGCTGTATTACCTATCCAACCCAAAGAAATCACATCAACACCTCCGTCTGCATACAACAATTCAGGTGTAGCAAATTCAAGGGTGAAGTTTTGCGTAGTGGTATCATCCAGAGCAATAGTTAGCGTATCAACAGTTTGGCTGATGTAGCCATCTTTTGAGGCAGTTACAGAGTAATCGCCAATAAGAAGCTCCATTTCATAATAGCCATCATCATCGGTTACGGCAGTAGCTCTAATTTCTTCTGCAGTAATTGTTACTCCCTGAACAGGACCTTTTGAAGTGGCATCCATAACATAACCAGCCAGCATACCTTTTGCAGCAATTACTTCCAAATCGGCTGTAACCGTTACTGATGGATTTATAGGATCGTTGGTTGTAAATACCAATGAACCATTATAGTTACCAGCATCCAATCCGATAGAGCTAAAACTAACGGTAACATTGGCAGATTCTCCGGCGGCTAATGAGCCTGAAAATAGGTCAGCAGTCATCCAGGGAAGCATTGCAGCTTCAACTACAATGGTATAGTCTTCAACTTCGCCATAAGAAGCTACATCGCAAGGCAGTGGTGGGGTACTGTAAGTCATTCGCACCCTCATGCGATAAACTCCGGCCGGTGTGCCTTCAGGAACTGCTATTGCACCGGTAAAGGATGCACCTGTCCCTCCTACATTTGTAAGAATGAATTCCTCATTGCCACCTTGCTCAAAGGTTTCGCTCATATCCCAGTCAACCCAGCAATAAACAATGTCGGATGCCCAGGGAGTGCCATTGGTAATGGTTATAGCCTCTGAAGCACCTGCTTCAATGGTGGTTGAAAAGGCAGTATAATCAGCTACCAGGCCTTGCCATAGACTTGCATTATTAATATCGCCGCATAAAACATTCGCGATATATTCATCTTCATTGGTTGTGGAAGCATCACAATATGCCTTTGAACCATCCATAGGCAGTTCGAGGTTAACAGCGAGATTCCAATCTAAGATTCCTTCGGCCATATTGGTAATTGTTACAACCTGGGTAGTAACAAGGGCAGGAGGAATAACATGTGTTTCGTTTAGCGCCAAAGGACTGACACCTGCTTCAGGAATCATCGGCACGGTTGCACACAACTCGTTAGATACGGCCGTTTCGAGTGCTGCATCATTTAACACTTGCGAAACGGTGTAGCAATACGCTTCGCCGTTGCTTACGTCCATATCATAATAATCCAAACCATAAACATCGGCAATGTCAACGCCTTCTTTAAATACATTGAAGTAAGAAAGGAAAGCATCTTCACAGGTGAGTTCAGCAACGTAGTTGTTGGATTCACCACATGGGTTACCATCGAAGCCTTGATTTCCAACCCACAACCAGTAAGTTCCGGGAGGTACGGTAGCTGTTGTAGTAGCTGTTTCGCAAGGTGCAGTGCTTGCACTTGTTAAAATTGACAAGCCTTCACAACCCTTATTTCCGTCAATGATAAAAATTAAAACCGGGAATTCAGCAGTAGCTGACCAGGTAACAGTTTTTGGAGCATCCAGTACCAGTTCATACCAGTCGGTATCTCTTCCGTCATCAGCATAAGCAGTACCACAATACACATCACCATCCATAATTGGAATCCATGCCGGGATATCCGAATTACATCCACCATTCAGGTCTTCGCCGCAGAGTTCTTCTTCTATTGAAGCACCTGCAGGACATTCAACAACACAAGGAATGTACTCATCGACAGTAATCGTAAACTCGGGAATACAATCAGGTGTTGGCCAGGTGTCGATCATAATATAATAACTGCCTGCAAGCAGGAATTGTTGAATTTGTGATCCGCCGACACCAGTATTTGTTGAGGTAGCAATACACTCAGCACCCGGAGGGCATTCATCTGTTAACAGCATACCCGTCCAGGTAGTTTCTGTTTCCATGGTAATACTCACATAAGTATCTTCGCTTAAGGTGAGCATATAAAAGATGTCTTCACCACCATCATAAGAACCGAGGCAGGTGGTATCGGTGTAATTACCGCGGCCACATGTTGATTCGGTTTCTGTAAATGGTAATGCGTTGATCAGAATAGGATCTATGCAATCATCGCCAATTGCTCTGCCTGCACTGTATGGAAGTTTAACTTCACCTTTTCCTTTTGTCATATCCATCTTCACATTTGAAATTGCATTTTTTGCAAATGCATTGTCAACCGGAACAGAAGAACCTTCCATCCAATCCAGTTGAACACCATAATAATCTGCTTCGGCAGAGAGTAATACCGGAGGTGCTAAAATTGAAACACCTTCTGGTCCTGCCGCTTCTGATTCGCCCCGATCGTAAACAGCTTTAACACTATAGAAATAGTCTCCGGCCAGGAGATTGAGATCGCTATGGAAAAGTTCCTCAGTATAAATCGGCAACTCATCATTTTTGTAAACATTATATCCAAGGAATGATTTGACTGAGTGATCGATTTCAGGTGCAATAGACTTTTGGTTTGAGAAAGCCATTTCCTCAACCGTATGATTCATTTCACCTTTACCAGGCTTCAGCGTTACCATGTTCTGGCCACCATCTGCAGCATCAGCTCCGTATTCAACCAAAGCTTCATGACTACCTACATAGAAATAACCATATACACTAAGTTCGGTGAAATCACCTACACTACCAAAATATAGTGTGCCATCATAGAAACTGTCATCAATACCTACAAATGGTCCGTCAGCAAGGCTATTAAATGTAGCCACCATGAAACCTCCCTCGGCAACGTTAACATCATCCACAACAACTTCTACCCACTCATCAGGGCCAGCATTAGACACAAGGTATGGTCCACTAAGTATAGCACTACCATCAGCATTCAGGATGTAAATTTGGTTTTCCTGCTGATATTGAAGGTAGTCATCATTAAAGTACCTGATCGATTTAACAACACATGGGTATTGGGGTGCATTAAAATACTGAGCGATTCCTGCACCACCTGAGGTTGAAGCCAATGCATTTTCAAAGCTTCCATCGTGGTAAAATAACCATTCTTGTACAGAGGTACCCGGGGCACTCCAGCTAAGGTTAACATTCACAAAATCTTCAACTACGGCCTGTAGGCCTGTTGGCGGATCGAGGTATAGATCCAGTGCAAAGTTGGTTAGTGCATTTAGACCATGCTCAACAGTAACCGGAGTAGTTTGTGATACATAACCTTCGAGGTCGGCAGTTACGTTATAATCACCTTCGATAACACCAGAAATCAAATAAGTACCATCAGCACCAGTTGTGTCAGCATAAAGCATATCATCCGTGCTAACTATAACCCCTTCAAGCGCTGCTCCGCCGTAGTAATCAGTAACAACACCACCAATGGTTCCTACGCCAATTGTGGTAAAGCTCCATCTTGGGCTGGGGGTTGAACCGGCAGCATTTTTACAGAATACCTGCCAACTGTAAGTTGTTTTGGATAACAAGGTTATTCCCACATCAGCGAGGTTCACTGTATTACCAATAATCCATGGTGAAGAATAAATAGTTGTTGCAAATGGGCCAGCTCCCTTTTTCAGAACAAACCTCGTGGTAGCAGTACCTGCACCGTTTGTCCAGCTAAATTCGGGCTGTAATGCAACAAACTCGGCATCATCAACAGGTGAGGGATCTGTAGCCGCAAGTGGAGCTGCTGCAGATTCAACAATTAATTCAACAGGAACAACAAGGGTTCCATCGGTCAATTCCTGACCATTATGGTTGATATTGATATTTGCATAGTAGTTTGTATCGATCAGACCTGTAGCATCGAATAAAACTTCTATGTCAACACTTTCGCCAGGGTTAACTGTACCAGCAGCGTTATCGGTAATCGAAACCCAGGTAAATGAATTGTCGAGTTCCATTGCAAAAAACTTGTCAAGAGGAGTACCCTGAGTTATTCCGAAAAGTGTAACTTTTCCAGGAACCAGGTTACCGAAATCATAGCCTGCGCCACCAGCAAGTTGGTCAGTTGAGCCTGTGAGCAATGGTACCTGAACTACTTCCATAGTTGTTTGTGTGGCAATATCCCACTTTACAAAACTTGTTTCCGGGGTACCACTCTGATCGAAAATCCATAGATAGGAACCAGCCGGATCGTAAGCCATACCGTATGCTGAAGCAGCTTCAGGAACAGTGTATGTGCCTAACACATTAACTGTTGTTGCATCAACAACTTCGAAATTAACAAGCGAGTTACCAAAATTCTTTGTCCAGAAAGAACCATTTGTCGGATCATAGGCCAGTGCCCTGATAACGCTACCAGTTCCGGCAACAGTACCAGCAAAAACTTGCGTTTGTACGCCAGTGGCCGGATCGATCGAATACAATCCATTGCCATCACCAGTGTATATCATACCATCATTCAGGTTAAAAGCCATATCTCTCATACCCCACGCGGAGGTAGATATTTGATCGAAGGTGTTAATTAGTGTACCATCGGGTAAGAATTGATACAGCTTATTTGGATTGGCTGCACTACCGCCACCAGTGGCCCAAACATAGATACCATCGAATTCACAGCCCAGGAGTTGGGTTTCGCCTGAAGGTGTTTGGAAATCGACATCCAACAAAATATCACCATAAGCATCAATAGGATTGGTGTAAACGGCATATTCGGGTGAGGCATCGGTATAGGCATTAAAGTCTTTACGTTTTACAATAGTAAATTCAGGACTTTGCTTTGCATTTTCCAAAAACTCGATGGAGGCTGAATAAGTAAGTGCTTCGGTACCACCAGGATTAGAAATGGTAAGGGTTTGAGTGGAAATACCATCGGGAGGCAAGGTTTCGAGCAAACTTGTTGGATCAACAACGATTTGTGCATAACCCAGAACGAAATTCTGAGGAGTGGTTTGGTCTATTATAATTTCGACACTATCGACAGTAAGCGCAAAATAACCTTCTGCCTCGCAGCTTACAGTGTAATATCCTGGTAATAATCCGGGAATTTCGTAATCTCCAAATTCATCGGTGTAAACTTCGGAAGATCCGGCAGTAATCAAAGCACCCTGGATAACACCCTTGCTGGCTTCGCTAACTGTACCTGCCAGAGTACCCACTTGTGGTTCAAAAACTTCCACATCATCAACAAAGATATTATTTCCCCAGGCACTTACACCTTCAAGAATAAAATATCCCTCATCGCCATTTACACCGGAAGGTGAGGCGAAGGTATATTGATACCAACTGGTGGTATCTACCACGGGTTCAAGATCGATACTTCTATTCACTGTTCCTACTAACACTGCACCTGTTAAGCCGGCTTCAGTATTGTAATAAACGTTTACACGGTCGGTATTGGTAAGGTAACCGTTATCACGATACATCCAGAAATTAACACCTACAGTATTTACTTCTACATCGAATGCAGGTGTAACCAATATACCGGCAGTACCTGTGCTATAGCTGTAGCAATTAAACCTTGCCATGGCAGCCCCGCTATGAGGGACACATGTTGGACTTGTTCCGGCAGTATCGCGATTCCATAAACCTGCTGCTGTGCCGGCAGTTTTTTCATTTGTCCAGCATACTGGTGCAAATTGTTCTCCATCAAAGCTTTCGGCAAAAGGAACAGCATACAATTCACATGCTGTTGCAAATGAAGCAAGGCTTGACCATTCGCTCACCTCATCAGTGCCGCAATTGGCCCTAACATAAACATCATAGAAACTAGCTTCTGTTAAGCCTGTGAGAGGAAATGGATTGGTGGCAGCAGGTATTATTGTGCCATTATCGGGAAGGAAGCCCGGCTCACCATAAGCAATATCCCACGCGGTTTCATCGCCGACGAGTGTCCAGCCAACAGTAGCGCCGGTAGTTGTAATATCTGTAATGGTAAGTAAGATTGGAGGGAAGCAACTGGGCATTTCGATAACTTTAACATCATCAATGGCCACGTCATCATAAAAATCCGAAGCTACCAATTCGTTTACAACAAATGCTAACTGGATAGGGCCAGAAATTGTATATACTGAGAGATCCACAAGGATTTTCTCCCATTCACCATTTAAAGTATTGGTGTCGTTGTAAAATACTTGTTCCTGCCACATAGCACCATCCCATAAATTTACGTAAAATTCTACATTGGAATGGGTTTCATTATTGCTAATTTCAAAAAAGCTTAAAGCTGGAACAATTAATCCGCTAACGTCAATAAACGGTGTGAGTAGTATTGTACTGTCTGAATCGGGTGTCGAGTCATCAATCCAGGCAAAATATCCACCTGAAGTTGTTGTACCACCCATTGTTCCATTATTTCCGGTATGTCCCTGGGGTGAATCTGCAAACAACCAGTTCTCAAGATTACCAGGACCCTGGGCCCAGCAAACAGGAATAGTTCCTCCATTTTCAAAATCCTGAGAATATGGTGCAGTGAAAACATCGCATAAGGTGTTAAACATGGCTACTCCCGACCAAGCACTAACTTCATCAGTACCACAGTCGGCTCTTACATACACATCGTAAGATGATGAAGCAGTAAGACCTTCAAGCACATAAGGATTCTCAGTAACAGGAACAATAGTACCTTCGGTATCGGGATCAAATCCCGGTTCGCCATAAGCAACATCCCATGCAGTTTCATCACCTTGTGAATTCCAACCAAGCTCTGCGCTGGTAGTGGTTATATTTTGAGCATAAAGAGAATTTGGCTTTGGACACGCAGGCAGTAAAACAGCCGGGCCTATAAAATCATCCACGTAAAGTGACCAATCATAGGCACCAAAATATCGTACGGCAAGATAAACCACGGCATCGCCATAGGCATCCAAAGAGTATGCTTTTCTTACGTACGCACCCAATTGACCTGTACCCTGGTCGATAACCGTAAAAGAGGCAGGATCAACATCTGTTGTTGAGATTAGAACTTCCCATGGGTCAGCATAAGTAGCACTGTATGATCTCATCCAGAAACTAATAGAATCAGTATCTGCAGTAGTAACAATAAGCGGCGGAGTAATCAACCAGTCGTTGTTATCCAACGAACTTGTTTCATATCCAACCCTTGCGCAATAAATACCAGTGTGTGGGTAAGTCGTACTGGCTACCCATAGCTTGGTTCCACCATCCTCGTTAAGGATGGTCCAGTTATCAGGTATTAAGCCCGATTCAAAACCTTCATTGAGGTTCTGACTTGATAATTGGCCAACAAATGCAAGCATTAAGACCAATAATAAACTTGTAACTCTTCTCATAAAACGTTAGGTTTTAATTAATAAATTAGTGAATTAAAAATTTGAAAATTAATTTTTATCTAAATCAAAAAAGAAAAACTGCATTAACCTGGGCGGGATTTGCTCGTTACAAGTAGTGTCATTAAAAAATGTAAGTGTAAGCATTTTATCCATACATGTAGCCCCTATTTAATTGCGCAAATATAAAAAAATATTGATTAAAAAAAGTATTGACATCCCCACCTGACTGAACAATAAGGAATTAGAAATCAATAATTTATTAATTTTTAACTTTTACATCAACTCAAAGTAAAAATCAAGATTTTAAATTATTCTTATCAATCATTATCACCTACAAAAAAAGACGAATTTGGGTATATTTTCAATCAAGCTTAGTATAATTAACATTATTTAACAGGGTTAATAATCAGCTTCATGGCAAAAAGTTCAGTAAAAATTTCCTGATAATATAGCCACAGATTTTAAATAAATATTTTCGGCTTTCGGTGATTAATATTAGTGGAATAATATTTAGGGAATTATCAAAACGGGAAATTTTTTTCACAAGTCAGTAAAAGGCCTGTTTAGAGTCTGTCTTTAAAGTAGCAATCCTGCCCGCACCCCCCTAATTTCTTATCCCCAGGCTAAAGCCAGGGGCAATTCATTCTATCTTCTTATCCACAGGCTAAAGCCAGGGGCAATTCATTCTATCTTCTTATCCACAGGCTAAAGCCAGGGGCAATTCATTCTAACCTCTCCCTTCTCCCTTCCAACCTCTCCTTTCTATCTTCTCCCCTCTAACCTCTTCAACAATTGCCAACTTTATTTGAGCAAACATTTGCCCTTTCACAATAAGCACTATTTTTGCCCCAAACATGAATAGACTTTATAATGGAAGTGGATATTTTTATTCCCTGTTTTATTGATCAGCTTTACCCCGAGACGGGTTTTAACATGATTAAAATCCTTGAAAAGTTAGGTGTTAAAGTACACTACAATGCAAACCAAACGTGTTGCGGCCAGATGGCCTTTAACAGTGGTTTTTGGGATGAAGCGCGGGAACTGGGGGTAAAATTTCTTCACGATTTCCCGGGCAACAGGCCGGTGGTAAGTCCCTCGGCATCCTGCGCCGGTTACATCAGGAACTATTATGATAAGCTGTTTCATAATACCCCCTGGCACCTGGAGAATAAAAAAATCAGTCAAAACATTTTTGAAGTAACTGATTTCATTGTCAATGTACTGAAAGTAGAAAACATTCCTTCCACCTTTGAAGCTGTGGTTACTTACCACGATTCATGTGCTGCTTTGCGCGAATACCGGCTGACGAAAGAAACTCCGAGGAAACTGCTCCGGGGCATTAAAGGATTGAAACTGGTGGAAATGGAAAAATCTGATGAGTGCTGTGGTTTTGGTGGTACTTTTGCCGTGAAACACGAGCCTATTTCAACGGCCATGGCCGAGCAAAAAGTACACAATGCACTTGATACGGGAGCCGAATATATAGTTTCAACCGACAGCTCGTGCCTGATGCACCAGGATGGATACATAAAAAAACACAATCTTAATATTAAAACAAAGCACATCATCGACCTCATTGCTGAAGGACTTGATGGTGCATAAACCTTGACCCGTTAATGAATAAAAAACCTTACAATTTTGCCTTGATAGGTGCCGCCGGTTACATTGCACCCCGGCACATGAAAGCCATAAAAGATACCGGCAACAAATTAGTAGCTGCGCTTGATCCTTACGACTGTGTTGGCATTATGGACAGCTACTTCCCGGATACCGATTTTTTTACTGAACCCGAACGATTCGATCGCCACCTGGATAAACTGAGAAGGAAAAACGAGGGTAAGCAAGTACAATACGTCAGTATTTGCTCCCCAAACTATCTGCATGATGCCCATATCAGGCTGGCGCTAAGAAACAACTGTCATGCTATATGTGAAAAACCCATTGTGCTTAACCCCTGGAATGTTGATGCCCTTCAGGAAATAGAAAAGGAAAGTGGTAAAAAGATATACACCATACTTCAACTCCGGCATCATCCTTCCATCATCGAATTAAAAAAAATGGTTGATGAGGGGCCAAAGGAAAAAATCTATAACGTTGACCTTACCTACATGACCAGCCGTGGTAAATGGTATTTTATTTCGTGGAAAGGCGCAACAGAAAAATCAGGGGGAGTGGCTACAAATATTGGTGTTCATTTTTTTGATATGTTAAGCTGGATTTTTGGAAAAGTAGTTGACCTGCATGTAACCGAATCTAAACCGGAAAAGGTAAGCGGCTACCTTGAGCTGGAAAAGGCCCGGGTTAAATGGAAACTCAGCCTTGATGTAAATGACATCCCATTACCGATACTTCAAAAAGGGCAACGAACTTACCGCTCCATCACGATAGAAGGAAAAGAAATTGAATTTAGCGGTGGCTTTACAGACCTGCATACCATTGCTTATCAAAATATTCTGGAAGGAAAAGGCTTTGGCCTGGAAGATGCCAGACATAGTATTGATATTGTACACAAGATTAGAGGTGAGAGTCCCGAAAAATAGAAAATTTTCAATTTTCGTAATTTTTCGAGGATGCACGGGCAAAGCCCGGCAGTGAGAAATGAGAAATTGGAGTGTTGGAGTGTTGGAGGGATGGAGTGTTGGAGGGATGGAGGGATGGAGTGTTGAGCGTAGCAGCCTGCCCCGACCCTTCGGGGAAATCCCGCCCTTGCGGGAATGCAATGAATAGCCCCTGGCTTTAGCCTGGGGGAAAATGAAAAGGAATCTTAATGATTTGGGGCTTTAGCCCTTTGAAGAGAGAGGTTAGAGAGGAGAGGTTAGAGGTTAGAGGTTAGAGGTTGGAGGGATGGAGTGATGGAATCCCGATAGTTATCAGCGATTTTATTAGGGGTATTAATTAGTGGTTTTCGCTTGTTAATAAATTGACAAACAATTTATCAAGATGATTTTACAAAACTTTATTATGGCGGCAGTGATATTCAAATAGCGAAACCTCCCGCATGGGCGGGACAGGCTGTACCGGGTTTTTCGAATCATGGTAATTCTATTGAGCTACAATACCTCAACCTCCCGCATGGGCGGGACAAGCTGTACCGGGTTGATAAAACTCCGTAGGAGTTAAGGTATTGTAGCTAAATATAAGACCAGAAGGGTTTGACAACTCCGTAGGAGTTGCGCAATAAATTATTTAATTCAAGAAAACAAAGAGCAAAAAAAAGAATATTAGTAAATTGAGTTATTAATGTACAGGGTTTTTATCTGGTACAATTTATTTACTAAACTGATTAATAGTTAAAAAATCGCTGATAGTTATCGGGACGGGATGGAGTACTGTCTGAAAAAGTATTATGAACCAAATGGGGGGAATTAAATTTCTACATGAATAAAGGTGAAGTTATAGCGAGAGTTGTGGAGCAGAAAACTGTTTTACCAAGGAAACAGGTAGTACCGCATCGGCAGTGGAATGTAATCTACACCCACCCCAGGGCCGAAAAACGCGTTTACGCCCGCTTGCTTGAAGTGGAGGTTGAAACCTATATGCCGCTTTATACCACCATAAGACAATGGAGCGACCGCAAAAAGAAAGTAGAATTACCTCTTTTTAACTCATACATTTTTGTGAGGATCAATAAAAAGGAACGGCTAAAAGTTTTGCAGGTTGAAGGCGTTTCCCGATTTATTTACTATTTAAAAAAACCCGCTATTGTAAGGGATAAAGAAATCACTGCTATCAAAAGGTTTCTAAACAAAACCGAAGGGCTGAAAATTAAGGTTGAAAAAGGGGAATATGTCGAGATTTCTTCAGGCCCAATGGAAGGTGTTTACGGAAAAGTGATAAGAATTGGTAAAGGCAAGCTGGTACTTCAGATCGAGGAGTTAAATATGTCGCTGGTGGCAGAAGTAGATAAGGCCCAGGTTAGAAAACCACTAAAAAAGCGTAATTAAAAAGATGCTGACCTACGATGGAATAATAGTAATTCTGGTAATTCTCTTTATTATCATTTCGTTGTACACCGATCTGATCGGGCCTGCCTATACCTTTATTGCAGGTATGATTTTTCTTGGTCTTTTTGGAATTCTTACCCCATCTGAAATTCTGAGTGGATTTGCCAACGAACAAATATTGATCATTCTCATGTTGTTGATGATTGGTGAGATGATTAGAAATACCGGGGTACTTGAAGGTTTTTTCGACCGTTTTTTAGGAAAAGCCAAAACCTACCGGGGATTTCTGGCGCGAATGGTTGGCATTGTGGCCTTGTTTTCGGCCTTTCTTAACAACACGCCACTCGTGGCCATTTTGATGCCTTACGTAAACACTTGGAGTCAACGCAACAAAGTAAGCCCCTCTAAATTGTTGATTCCCCTTTCGTTTGCAGCCATACTTGGAGGTTGTGCCACATTAATCGGGACTTCAACCAACCTAATTGTGAATGGCCTGGTACAAGCCCAAACCGTAATTCCTGGCTTTCATACTTTCGATATTTTCGATTTCATCTGGGCCGGTGTTCCCATGATTATCCTGGGATCAATCTTCCTTATATTTTTTAGTTACAGGCTGTTGCCGGATAAAAAGGATGTGATGAACGATTTCGTGGAAAACAACAGATCATACCTGGTACATACCAGAATTCGCAGCAACTCTACACTACCGGGAAAAACAATTAACCAGGCCGGATTAAGAAATTTAAAAGGCCTGTTCCTCGCTGAGATCATCAGAAATGATAACACAGTGCGACCGGTAAATCCTGACATTAGGCTTAGTAGTGATGATATCCTGGTATTTGCCGGAGAAACAGATATGATTGCCGAGTTGGTAAAAACAAAATCAGGACTTGAGCTATCGGAACTTGGTATGTTTAGCCGAAAAGAACATACCGAAGCCATCGAAGTGGTAATCTCGCACAATTCCGCCCTGATGGGAAATACTGTAAAAGAAGCCATGTTCAGAAGTAAATACGATGCTGCCGTGGTAGCCCTCCATCGCAACGGTGAACGTATAACCGGAAAACTTGGTGATATTAAACTCAGGCCGGGAGATGTTTTACTGCTTGTTGCCGGCAATGATTTTAACAAACTAAGTAGAAATACACAGGATTTTTACCTGATTTCAAGGGTAAAAGATTATAAACAAGTTAAATCCTACGAACCCTTATTATTGATCGGGGGATTGATTGTTGCTATCCTGCTTTCTGCTACCAAGCTGGTACCACTTTTTTTGTCGTTAGCTGTATTAATCACGGCAGCGCTTTTATTGAAACTTATTAACCCAAAAGAGCTTCCTAAAACAATCGACTTTAACCTGGCCATCATCATCGCCATGTCATTAGCCTTAGGCCAGGCGATGATCAAATCGGGGGTTGCCAATCATATCGGCTATTTCCTGGTGGATATCCTGATGCCAATGGGTAAGTTAACCATTCTTTTTGGGATATACCTAATCTCAGCTTTGTTGAGTGCATACATAACAAACAAAGCTGCTGTGGCTATTTTGTTTCCCATCGTACTCACCATATCCTTAAAGATGAATGTGGATCCGCTACCCCTTGTTTTGGTGATGACTTATGCGGCAGCTGCAAGTTTCCTCACACCCATAGGTTATCAAACCAACCTGATGGTTTATGGACCCGGCGGGTATAATTTTAAGGATTTTTTAAAGATAGGAGTACCACTTACCCTGCTTTACATGGTTGTTTCGGTATTAATCATTTATGCTATTTTTCTTTGGTAATTTTCTATTTAATATTTTGATTTGAAAATAATTCGTAAAATTTAAAAACAAATTGCACTATTTGAACCTTAGTAAAAAAAATAAATTTATTAATTGATGAAAAATAATAATTTACATCCCGTTTTCGATCAGATTATGACCAGGGAGGATAAGGAAAATCTTCTCCGGCAATGCTCCAAGGTGATATGGTTTACTGGTTTGTCTGGCGCAGGGAAAACTACACTTGCCAAAGAACTTGAAAAACGTTTGCACAACAACGGATACCTTACACAGGTTCTTGATGGCGACAACATTAGAACGGGTATTAATAACAACCTGGGCTTTAGCGATACTGACCGAATGGAAAATATCAGACGCATTGCTGAAGTGTCAAAATTGCTCGTCCAAAGCGGTGTAATCACCATCAATAGCTTTATCAGCCCTACCAGCGACATCAGGCATGCAGCGATGAATATTATTGGTAAAGAAGACTTTATCGAAATATTTGTTCATGCCCCGCTGGAAGTATGCGAACAACGTGACGTGAAGGGTCTTTACAAAAAAGCACGGGCAGGAAAAATTAAAAACTTCACAGGTATCGATTCTCCCTTCGAACCCCCACAAAACCCTGATCTGAAAATCGATACCTCGGTGCTAACCATCGAGGAATGTATTGAACAAATTATTAATGTTATTTTACCACAAATCACATACTGGTCATGAACAATTATAAACTCACACACCTCCAGGAGCTTGAAGCCGAAGCTATTCATATCATCCGCGAGGTAGCATCAGAATTTGAGAATCCTGTGATGCTTTATTCTATCGGTAAGGATTCATCGGTTATGGTACGACTGGCCGAAAAAGCCTTCTACCCGGGGAAAGTACCCTTCCCACTCATGCACATCGACTCCAAATGGAAATTCAAAGAAATGGTGGAATTTCGCGATAGCTATGCCAAAGAAAAAGATTGGGATCTCATAGTACATTATAATAAGGAAGGTTTCGAAAGTGGTGTAGGCCCTTTTACCCATGGTAGCAAAATACATACCGACATCATGAAAACCCAGGCCTTATTGGCCGGTCTTACAAAACACGGCTTTGATGCAGCTTTTGGCGGCGCAAGGCGCGATGAGGAAAAATCACGTGCCAAAGAACGTATCTTTTCTTTCCGCGACAGGTTTCACCAGTGGGATCCAAAAAATCAACGCCCCGAACTCTGGAATATTTACAATGCCCGTGTTCATAAAGGGGAATCTATCAGGGTGTTCCCACTTTCCAATTGGACTGAGCTTGACATCTGGCAATACATTCGCATCGAAGAAATCCCGATTGTACCGCTTTACTATGCCAAGGAACGCCCAATTGTGGAATACAACAACGCACTGGTTATGGTGGATGACAACCGCATGCCCGCAGAGATTGCAGCTAAAGCCAAAATGAGGATGGTTCGTTTCCGTACCTTAGGTTGTTATCCGCTTACCGGAGCCATAGAATCGGAGGCCGACACCATCGAAAAAATTGTTGAAGAAATGATGACCGCCACCGTGTCAGAACGCACAACACGCGTTATCGACTTCGACCAGGACGGGAGCATGGAGCAGAAAAAGAGGGAGGGGTATTTTTAGAGGTTAGAGGTTAGAGGTTGGAGGTTGGAGGTTGGATGTTAGAGGTTGGAGGTTGGAGGTTAGAGGTTGGAGGATAGAGGGGAGAGGGGAGAGATTAGAGGGGAGAGGGGAGAGATTAGAGGGGAGAGGGGAGAGATTAGAGGGGAG
>Ga0307990_1000704_pt1 | contig 28918 bp, 19 predicted proteins | sample EllFjometagen129_FD_203168 | JGI IMG/M metagenome (GOLD analysis project Ga0307990, IMG submission 203168) | Marine microbial communities from Ellis Fjord, Antarctic Ocean - #129 | ecosystem: Environmental > Aquatic > Marine > Unclassified | place: Southern Ocean | collected 2014-10-08
GTATAAACACCCTGAGCAACCCGGATTTCCTTTACCCTACAAGGGTAAAGGAAATCCGGGTTGCTCAGGGTGTTTATACACCGGCCCCGGCAGACGGAAAATCGTCGACAACCTTTCGTCTCATTGATGGTGTCAATATAAAAGGCGGATATGCAGGTTTGGGTTACCCGGATCCGAATGCGTGGGATGTCCATCAATACGAGACCATCCTCAGCGGTGACCTCAAGAATAATGACGGTCCTGACTTTGTCCACATAGACGACAATAGTTACCATGTGGTTTCAGGTAGCGGTCTATTGGATGGCTTTACGATTACTGCCGGCCGAGGTTTTGACGGGCGTGGCTCAGGACTGTACAACACCGGAGATTCCATTGTAGAACACTGTACATTCTCCCGCAATTCAGGTGCGTATGGCGCGGGTATTGGTTGTCATCATGGCACGTCGCTGGTCGTAATAGATTGTGTCTTTACCCAGAACAGGGCAAGTTGGTACGGTGGTGGGATCTATAGCTGGACTGCGAAACGCCTGGAAGTCTATGACTGTATCTTCCAAAACAACACTGCGGGTGAAGGGGCCGGCATATTCAGTTTCAAAACCAACTGCACAATCAATAATTGTCTCTTTATAGACAATGCGGCACAGGGAGGTGACAGAAAAGAAGGATATGGGGCCGGTATCTACCATGAGATTGCTTTTCCCGGAGGTCAGGTATCGAGCATAACGAACTGCACCTTCAGCGGTAATTCGACTGTGGCTGAAAACGGCGCCGGCATATATCATGCCAGCTATCCTTACGAGAGTCTGCTTGTGGCCAATTGTATTCTTTATCATAATGTCGCCGATGGCGGCATGGATGAGGCTGCCCAGATTTTTGCGGATAACAAGCCGCCCGTGGTTAACTACAGTTGTATTCAAGGTAGCGCCAGTTCTGTTGGAGGGACTGGGAATATCGATGCTGATCCATTATTTGCCGACCCGGGCCGCGCAGACTATCGCCTCAAATCCCAGGCCGGTTGTTGGGACCCAAACAGTTTAACCTGGGTTATAGACGATGTGACCAGCCCTTGCATTGATGCAGGCGACCCCAACAGTCTGATTGGCTGGGAAACGCATCCACATGGCGGGATCATTAACATGGGCGCCTACGGCGGGACCTTGGAGGCAAGCCGATCGATAAGACCTTTACCGTCTTGGCAAGAGCGATATGACGAGTTGCTGGCAAGCAGAGAGCCCAGTTCGGCATCCTTTCTTTTGCCGCCGCGTATAGTACGGGGCTATCTATATTCGGTCAGCTTGGGGTCCAATGGGCATTTTGTGGTAGCAGGCGCAAATGATTTATCTGCCGACCAGATTGCGTTAAAATTTATGGACCAGTGGAAGGATTTGTTTATGGTCGACAGTGGCGCCATGGAATTTATCGTGACCAGGACCACGCCCCGTCCTTATGGCGCGATCGTCAGAATGGGGCAGACTCATGCTGGATTTGAGGTGTTTGGAGCCTCGGCCATAGTGCAGATTGATTTTAGCGGAGGTGTTGCGAATGTCACCTGCGATATGATGGTTGATCCCGACCCTCTGGAACAGTATCTGAATCTGCTTCATCCGAGCTTGGATGCCGAGCAGGCAGGCGACGTGGCAGTAGAAATTACGACTCAAACCTATCCTGGCAGAGATCATCGCCTTGGATCGGAGGCAGAATTGAAAATCTTTGACGGCGGTGTATTGGGACTGCCGGGCGACCCTCGATTGGTTTGGTACATGTTGATTACACCGGCCGGACTGTGCGGCGAGTGGGTGGCTGTTGATGCCCACAGCGGCGAGCTTGTGTATCGCGAACGAGCGTGTGCTAGCAGATAATGGGTACTACCTTACATGGTACAAAGTGTGAGATAAACCCCATTCGAGCGAAGCGAGAACCATTCGTGAAGATTAGTATGATTCGTGGTTAAAAACATATTTTCTTTGGCAGCCAATTGAATTGTGCCGGCGCCGGCACAATCTTCTCGACCAATGACAACTGTCACAGTTTGTATTGAATTTTTCTGCAAAACCACGCGCTAACCAAGAGGAGCCGGGCAAGTTGCAAGAACAGGCCGGCAGTCATATGACGGACCGGGAAGACGGTATGCTAAAATGGGTGTTCGGTGTTGATGGATCCATTGCTGTGATTGAAAAAACATTGGCAGTCGATGGCGAAGCGATCCAACTGAAAGCACGCACCACCTACTGCATGAAAGTTGATTTGGATGCATACAAGCCGCCGAAGCCGGACAACACGCCCCTGCCAAACGGCTATGCTGTGTTTGTGGCAAGCCGTTCGGAGATGCTATTGCAGGATGACACAGAGGACTTGATCGTCGGGCCAAACGTGGCCGAACTTGGGAGCGATGGAGATCTAATTTTTGGCAAAGTCGTGCTGCGGTCCGGTGACAAGCGTATGAGCGATGAGGCGGGTTACTTCGTTCTAAATTCAGGCGAGGGAGACCGGAATCTGATCAAGGGATTGACGGCAGAGCAGTGGATCAACACGCTCCAAACACGTGGATTGAAGAGGCCTCCCGAGTTGATCTCGTCGGATAGGAAACGTCCCAGAGGAGACTGGAGCGAGGATTGATCTGTCGGCCGTTGTAGGGGCATCAACTTATGCCGGAAATTTGCAGGGCGGGTTCCTATGCCCGCCAGTTCTTCGGTCAATGATGTACTGGCCGGCTCTCCATATCACGAAAAGGGCGGCCACAAACAGACGCCCCTGGAGAACAAGGGTCTTACCATGGGCGGGTTCGACCGTTGTTTACTCTTGAGTTACCGGTGAAAATCGATATAGTTGGTGTCTGTAAATTCAGACTAGGAGATTCGTACAATGAAAATCGCTATTTTGATTTGCCTTATGATTGTCACCTGCACGCCGGTCCTTGCTCAGTTTGAGCCCATAGAGTATGTGGATCCCTTGATAGGTACGAGTGATTCAAGGCCGATGCAGTTTCCGGGGGCTGCCTTACCGTTTGGCATGGTTAAGTTGAGTCCGGACAATCAGAAGACTGGCTGGAAAGCAGGGCATGAGTATCACATCAAGAACATTGCTGGCTTGAATTTTATCCACGATTACCATATCACAGGCTTCTATGTGATGCCGGTGTGCGGCAAGATACAGACACAGCCCGGCCCGGAAGATCAGCCTGATCTGGGGTATCGGTCCCGCATATCAAACAAAACAGAGCAAGCCTGGCCCGGGTACTACTCGGTGAAGCTTGATGATTATGGCATCAAGGCCGAGGTGTCAGCTACCACACGCACCGGCATTCAGCGTTATACGTTTCCTGAATCAGATGACGTCGCCATCCTGTTTGACTTGGATATCCCTTATGAAAATAAGGCGACTGTTCTGAATGCAAAGGTCAAAAGGGTCAGTCATACAGAAATTGAAGGTACGATACAGTTCATTGATCAGCATATCATGGGCCACACCATCTGGCTGAAGAACGATTATAGTCTGCACTTTGTGGCGCGTTTTGACAAGCCATTTCACGCGTTTGGCGGTTGGCATGGTGACCAGATTGAGGAAAATGTTAATGAGATCCAAGGCAAGGGGGATGTGGGTTGTTTTGTCAGGTATGAAACGGACGAACGTGAACAGGTTAATGTTCACACGGCGATCTCCATGGTCAGTATTGACCAGGCGAGACTAAACCTGGAGACTGAAACACGACAGCTCGGGTTTGATTTTGACGCCTATGTTGAAGAGGCTCAGCATGTCTGGAATGACCTTCTCGGCAGAATTATAGTTGAAGGTGACCACGAGGAGGACAAGATAAAGTTCTATACCAATCTGTATCGTACCTATTGCACGCGTACCATCTGGAGCGACGTCAATGGGAAGTGGATGGATATGAACGAGGCCGTGGCCCAGACTCAGGGCAGCATGCCGGTGTACGGGTGCGATTCGTTCTGGGGGATGAAATGGAACCTCAACGGCCTGTGGTCTTTGGTCAATCCTTCACTCATGAACTCATGGGTGCAATCACTGTTGGAGATTTATAAAAGGGGCGGTTGGCTTCCCAAGGGGCCGACTGCGGGTGAATACACGGCCATCATGACGTCTTCACCAGCCGTGTCTCTCATCACCGCTGCTTATCAGCAGGGCATCAGGGACTATGATGTGGAGCTGGCCTTTGAGGCGGTCTCAAAGATCATGAAGCAGCCGGGCCACGTACACAAGAGTGGGGGATACGTGGGAAACCGGTGGTTGAAACAGTACATGCAGTATGGGTACGTGCCGCACGAAGTCGGGCCGGCTTCTGCCACGATGGAACTGGCCTTTCAGGACTGGTGCGTGGCACAGATGGCACAGGATCTGGGCAAGGAGGACGACTACGACTACTTTCAGGAACGGTCCTTGAATTATCGCAACCAGCTTGACAATGTGACAAAATACGCCAGGACAAAAAGCGCTTCAGGGGACTGGATTGCGCCTTTTAACCCTTTCTCTGGAGGCGGTTTTATCGAAGGCAATCCCTGGCAGTACACATTCTATGCCCCGCATGACATTCAGAGTGTGATCAACCTTGTGGGCAAAGACGAGTTTCTCAAGCGATTGAATTGGGGCTTTGAAAACTCGAGAGAATCCAAGTTCAATGCCACAGGAGACCGATATGCCAAATACCCCATAAACCACGGCAACCAGCCCAATATGCAGGCCGCGTATTTGTTCAACTATGCCGGTGCGTCCTGGCTGACTCAACGCTGGACCCGGGAAATACTGGATATTTATTATGGTGCCACCCCGATCCACGGATGGCCCGGAGACGAAGACCAGGGCCAGATGGGCGCATGGTATGTGATGAGTTCTTTGGGGCTATTCCAGATGCAGGGGGGCTGCGGTACAACACCGATCTATGATCTGGGCAGTCCCTTGTTTAACAGGGCCACCATCACATTGGAAAATGGAAAGCAGATCGAGATTATTGCCAAGGGCAATAACAAGGAGAATGTCTATATTCAGTCTGCAAAACTCAACGGCAAAGTCCTGGACAAGGCATGGATCAATTGCGATGATATCCAACATGGCGGCAAACTGGAATTCGTGATGGGCTCAGAACCCAATAAGACCTGGGCCACAACCAAGTTGCCTCCTTCCATTTCAAAGCCCGGCCAAGAGAGTTGTGCTGATGTTGAGTTCGTGATCAAGGCAAAGAATCTGTCGAATGAAGAGAAGAAGAAGTTTCTGGAACCCGTTACCGTGGACATCAGTTCCAATGTGGAAAATGGGATCATAAAATATACTACCGATGGAACCATGCCGACTGTGAATTCCAAGGCTTATTCAGGCCCCTTTGAGCTTACCAGTACGACCACAATTCATGCACGAGTCTTCGATCATCAAGGCCACGCTGTAAGCTTGCTTCGCAGCGCCAAGTTCGAGAAGGTCGATTTCGAAGGGAACATGACAACTGGACAAAAGGTTTCGGCGTCCTCTGAACATGGAGGGTACGAGGCGAAAAATGCTGTGGATGGTTTTGTCGATATTGAAAAGTTTTGGGATGCTTCACCATCTCCGCAGTGGTGGCAGGTTGAGTTTGAAGCGGTCAGGACAATCAAGGTATTGCACCTGTTTACGTACTGGGACGGGTGGAGGCATTATCAGTACACGATCGATGTTTCCCTGGATGGCCAGAATTGGACGACTGTCGTTGATGCTTCAGGCAACAGGGTCAAAGCCACTCAAGACGGTTACAAACATTCCATCGATCCGGTGAACACCCGATACATTCGGGTGAATCTACTGAAGAACAGTGCCAATCCTGGCGTTCATATTGTTGAATTCAGGGCTTATTGATCCAAGCGCATAGAGGTATAGGAAGATTTTAGGGATATACACGATGAAAGAAAGGCATTGTCAGGTTTTGGTGGGTTTTGTCATTGTCCTATTGATGGGTCTTCAGCCGATGCAAGGCCAGGTGGTTTTACTCGGTGATAATGCCCCTAGACCCAATATGAATGACGGTGATTTCAGTCAGGTTTGGGCCTATTGGAGAGCTCATAAACAATCGCCCTGTTGGACCACGAAAGTCCTTGAAGGGAAGGGGACCATGGGACTGAGCCATGGTTCGCTATATAGTATGTGTGATGTAGGTATGGCCGAATCGGTGGTATTGCGTACAAATCCCGAGTATCAGATTCCAGAGGCAGCCGATATTCTCAACTGGAGTTTTGGGGCTGACTTGGAATACATCAGTAAAGGGACTATTTCATTAAGCCTGATTTTCGGGGGGCATGAATGCCTATTGGCCGAAAAAGTCAAGCTCAAGGGATCCGACAAAATAATTGAGCACTTCAAGGGGACCTATACTGTTACGAAAGAAGATGCCTCGTCGGGTTTTCCCAAGGTGAGAGCCACTTTCTATTCGGAACGCGACATCAAAGTGTCTCTGCACTATGTTAACATCAGTGTGGCTGTTCCCGAAAAGTCAGGGCCAATCTTACAGGCTGAAGTCATTTCTGAAGGAATACAATTAGTCTGGGCCGATGATAAGACAAAAACCGACAGTCAGTTTTTCGTGTATCGTCTTCAGGACGCACGCAAGGGGTATTCGAAAATTGGAGAAGCATCCCGAAATCGGTTTGTCGACAAGAAGTTTATCAACGGCATCGACTATACCTATGTGGTGACCCGAATGGATGAGATTGAATCGGTCGGCTCCAACAAAGTGCAGTTAAGCAAACAAGATGGTGACGCCCCAGAACCACCCACAGAGCTAAAGGCCGAAGTGGATGAGGCCGAGGTGAGAATTAGCTGGAACAAGAGCCTTGATGACGATGTGCAAGCCTATTCGGTTTATCGGGGTGATGGCAATGGAAATAAACTGAGTGAAATAGGCCACAATGTTCGAAAAACCTCTTTCATGGACTTTACGCCGACCAAAGAGGTCGGGAATACGTATGTGGTTTATGCCCAGGATTATAGCGGCAACAAAAGCCAGGCATCGGAACCGATCACAGCAAGGGTGAATGCCGTATTGGGTGCCTCGTTTTGCGATTTGATCCGTCCCATGCCCATTCATCGCAGGCTGAGTTCCGAGGTATGGGGCGCCGATGCCGTATTGCCTCGTGATTCTGACAATGGGGTTGAGCATCCCGATTGGTCGTATTGGGGCGGTCGTCCAGTAAAAGATAAGGATGGGTTGTATCACATGTGTGTCACTCGTTGGCCCGCCAATGCCACCAAGGGACATTGGGAATGGCCACATTCTACAGTGGCTCACGTTGTGGCAGATGAACCCACTGGACCCTATAGAGTTAAAGATGAGATGGCGTACGATTTCCATAATGGATTAGGCCATAATCCTGACATCCTCTTATTAAACGATGGCACATACCTGTTGTATGCGTTGATTGATTGGGAGGCCACGCTTTTCACTTCCAAAACAATGAATGGTCCCTGGAAGCGTTTAGGCACCATGACCGTGGATTGGAAGTTTTCAGGGGAGAATGAGAAACTAGCCTATCGATATTATCGAAATCTGTCCGGTGTACAGCTTGACGATGGACACTTCCTGTTCGTTACGAAGGGCGGGGAAATGATGATTAGCAAAGATGAGAATCCCTTAGGTCCATACAAAGTGGTTACGGAGACAGTCCGTTATAACGAAATCATTCCCAAGAAGTATCGAAACTCAAATTATGAGGATCCTGTACTCTGGAAGGACGAGGTGCAGTATCATATGATTATCAATGCGTTTTGGGATTACCGTGCTATTTATCTACGTTCGCCAGATGGAATAAACTGGAAGTTTAACCCCGGCACTGCCTATACCCCCAACAGTACATCGTATGAAGACGGCACACAGACTCATTGGTACAAGTTGGAGCGACCGCATGTTTTAACTGATGAATACGGACGGGCCACACACCTTTCATTGGCCGTAATTGACGTGCCCAAAGCCGATGATTTGGCAAGGGACAGGCACAGCTCCAAAAACATCATTATGCCGTTGACTGTGCACAAAAGACTGACCCTGCTGAACAAGAAGCCTGTCAACCAAAGTACCGAAACGATTAGCCTGTTGATCTATTCAGAAGCGGGCTTTGATGCGCAAACAGATATTGATCTTACGTCACTGCGATTCGGTGCTTCTGAAGAGGTAAATTTTGGCCGGGGCGGCATCGTGACTGATTCGAGACAGCACAAAGATGGTTTGCTGCTGGTATTTGACGGCAAGGGGCATGGCATTACAGACAAAAACTTTGTGGGCAAGCTGATTGGTAAAGCCAAAAATGGAGAACTGATTGTGGGGTTTTCCAAGCTGGCTGCTGATTAGGGATAGAATGTTGACTAAAAGAGGATTCCTTATGAAATGTACTCTGTTTCTCTTTCTGTTGTGTACGCTTTGTTTGCCTGTCTCTTTGCAGGGAGGCCATATTGTAGGCGTAGAACTATACGTGTCACCCAGCGGTTCGGATGAGAATCCGGGCAGTCTGGACCGGCCTTTCGCCACTTTGAAGCGAGCACAGGATGAGGTGCGTTTACATCTTGCGAAGGGGTTCCAACAGGATGTCCAGGTGAACCTGCGTGCAGGGATTTATTCTCTAAGGGAAACCTTGGTTCTGGGGTTAAAGGATGCTGCGTCAAAAGGACATTTCATTACCTGGCGTGGTTACGAGGATGAAAAGGCGATTCTGAGTTCCGGTGTGTGCCTTACCGATTGGATGAAGCTGGACCACAAACTGGTTGGGCTCTCAGAGGAGGCCGCCCGTCAAATTTGGATTGCAGATATCCCCGACGGTCTGGGCCGGATCTTGACCTTATACAAAGGCGACACACGACTTGTACGTGCTCGTACCCAAGGCTTTTCCCCGGATACGGATATCCATCCCCGCGACAATCCCAGTGACGCCCTGGATTGGGTGACCCTCCATTATCCCAAGGGGGCTGTGCGTAACTGGCCCAATCTGGAAGATGCTGAACTGTTTATCCTCCCCAGCTTTCCCTGGTGGATGAACATCCTGAGTTTTGCATCAGTGGATGAGACGAAGCGTGTGGCACGCACGACGCTTCCTGGTACGGATTCCCTCAGCCCCATGGTCAAGTATGCACGCCAGGGATTTGAAACCAATGCCTGGATCGAGAACGTACCAGAGGGTTTTGATTCGCCTGGGCAGTGGATGGTCAATACGGTCACACGAAAGATCTACTACTGGCCTGCTGACGGAATGCCCGGTGAGGATATCTATGCCCCGGCCCTGCGGGAACTGATCCGTGTGGAGGGATTCAATGATCAGGAGGGCGATGCGGACCGACCTGTGACTGGGCTTCGTTTCTTCAACCTACGTTTTACCCAGGCAGACGTGGTGTCTGGGATGCCGACGACACAGGCATACAGCATGATTGGGAGATGTTGGACAAGGACAATGCCATGCTGCGTTTTCGGGGTGCAAAAAATTGCCGGGTGGACAGGTGTCACTTTTATAATGCAGGCGGCAATGCCATTCGCCTGGATCTTTATGCCCAGAATATCTCCATTGAGAACTGCCTCTTCAACAACCTGGGCCAGTCTGCGGTCATGATGATCGGCTATGGCCCCGGCACCAAGGACGTCAACAAACACAACCGCGTATTCGACAACCATATCCACCACTGTGGCGAAATTTACTGGCACTCCCAGATGATCACGGCATTTCAGAGTGGGCATAACCACATCGCCCACAACCATGTGCACCATGTTCCACGTAAGGCCGTGTGCATGAGTGGAGTGCGTGATCACTTCCTCAAGGATGGAGAGACCGATCGACGCGAATGTGTCAATACCATTCGTTGGAAGGAGATCGGCAAGGCCATCACGCATGAAGCGCTGCTGCCATTTTTGCACGCCAGACACAATGTGGTTGAATACAACAATATTCACCATGTGCTGGAAAAACTCGGGGATGGGGCAGCCATCAATCTCTCCGGTACCGGTGTCGGCAATATTGTTCGCTTCAATTACGTGCATGATATTCCCGCACCCCACGCTACCTGCGGTATCCGCATGGACGAAGACCAAACCGAGACCTTCATTGAGAACAATGTTATTGTCAACCTGGGCGTGGGGGGCATTGTTCCCAAGCAGAAAAACACCCTCCGCAACAATTTCATTATTCAGGTATGCAACCATGGTAACGACGGTCTCATCAGGGCCCTGGGAGGGGGCAACGGGGGACTGTCCACCATTCGGCACAATATTTTCTACAATACGCATGCCAATAGAGACTTTTACACACGCCACAACATAGACGCATACCGTCAAGAGGAAATGGGCAAGAGCATTGACTACAATGTCTATTGGTGCGCAGGCATGTCCATGGAGAACTGGCTTGATTTGACCCTGTTCAAGAATAAGGGAGCGGACAAACACTCTGTGTTTGCTGATCCCTTGTTTGTGGACTGGAAGAATGGGGTGTTTACCCTCAAGCCTGAATCGCCAGCCCTGCGTTTGGGGATCAAGCAGGTTGACATATCAGGCGCAGGTTTGACAGGGGCGTTCCCGGATGAGTGGCGATAATTGTTGTGAACGACCCAATGACCCAAGAGTGGAGCATGATTGTTGAAGATGAATAAAGAAAAAATAGCCTGTTGGGCACTTATTGCCTGCGTGGCTTTTGTAGTACCTGCCTGGTCAGTTGAATCGGGACTGGGTCTTGTCCCTTGGCCTCAGTCATTGACGCTCACCGGTGGAGACATGGCGCTGTCTGATTCCAGTCAGATTGTTTTTGAAGATCCATCACTGTCTGTCTTGGCACAGGTCCTGGTGCAGGAGATCAAGGCAACCACGTGTCTGCAGCTTACAGCAAAACAAGGGCGTCCCTCTGCCGGGGATATCTTTCTTGCCAAGACCTACCGCTACTGGATCAAGGCGTGGAATCGGTGGGGTTGGAGTGACATGAGCACAGCGGCCTCCGGACAAACCGGTCGCAACAATGATCTGACAGTGGCTTATGAACCCTTTGAGTATGCGAACGGAATGGATATTGATCAGCAAAACGGGGGGGGCGGCTTTGGGGCAGCCTGGGATATCCAACAACCCAATGGCTCTGTGACGGTCACTTCTGAAGGGCTTAGCTATGCGATCATACCCAGTCTCCAATCCGTGGCAATGGGATCTGGACACACAACGATCACGCCCCTCAACAGAATCAGATACTCAGAGTCCTCGCTGTTGGACATCGCAAACTTGTTGCAGAAAGAATTGATCCTGGTGCATGGATTGGATCTAAAAGTCCGGTCAGGCGGTGCGCCCAGTGCAGGGGATATTGTACTGAAGTTGAACTCAACCTTGCCCAAATCGGAACAATACCAGTTGACCACAAATGGTTTTGTCACTTTGGAGTCTGGCAGTGTTGATGGCATGTATGCGGGCACCGTTTCGATTCTGCAGGCAATCCACGGGACTGGTCAGGCCAAAGGGATAAAGAACATGACTGTTATTGATGAACCGGATAAACCAATCAGAGGTGTGATGGTAGACATCAAAAACAAGTGGCACTCTGTGGACGACATCAAAGAGATCATCAGACTGTGTCGTTTCTACAAGATCAACACTCTGTCGCTCCACACCGGTGAAGCACAGTGGATTGCGGCGGTGATGGATCAGACTGACACCTTTTCTGCTGAAACACGGTTGAAAAACAGGCTCTATACCAAGGGTGAAATGGAGGACATCATTGCCTTTGCCAGGGGCCAGGGTGTGAGCATGCTGCCGCATAATGAGACCTGCAGAGGTTTTGAGGCCATGCAAAAGGCTGTGTCACATGATTTTGATTCCGCAGACGAGTTCGCGAACTTTATCGATGAGTATGATGGTCAGGGTGTGTATGCAGGTGACTACAATGATACGAGATACTGGGCGTTTATCTATGAGGTGACACGGCGGGCCATTGATCAGTTCAAGGCCGGGTATGCGTCTGGTGTGCTGCCCTATTACCATATTGGCCCGGTGCAGGGAGAAGGGGGCATGAGCCGGGAAGATGCAGTCAGGATCATCGGAGCTATCAGGGCCAAGGATGCTCAGGTCAAGACCATGTTCTGGAATGGCATCGACGGCAAGGTACAGGATGCCCTGTCTGCTCTCAAACCCCATATTGTGATTGCCTATTATCAGCAATGGGGCGGCAGTCAAATCACGGAATACCTTGACAATGGATGGACTGTTTTAAATGCAGCCTGGAGTCCGCTCTATGTGGTGGGTACGGGTGTGGCTCGCACGCAGAAGCAGGTGCACAATGACTGGAACCTGTACCGGACCGGCACAGATGGATTTCGTGGCAGCGGGTTTGAGTATGAGGCGATTCGCTGGATAAGCTTTGAAAATGCCAGTACAAACAATTTGATGATAGGTGGTATGCTATGCACATGGGAAGTACCGGCAGATGTTCACATGGATCGACTCAGGCTGCGCGTACCGGCATTTGTTGAACATGCGTGGCACCACAAACCCTGGCCATATCCCCCTGATGACTATACGGATTTAGCAAGGCGGTATGTGTCAACAGATGACGGCTTGACCCGATTTCTCATGCGCGCGCAGGTGCCGTCCAATCCGGAAAACCTCTGCGCAACTGATCAGGTGTTTGAGGACAGGGTCATGGTGAACTGGACGGCGTCCAGCAATAATCCCACAGGGTATACCGTGTATCGAAGCATGGCCGATGACTCTTCAACTGCCACGCGTATTGCCTCTGTGTCACCCTGCGAATATGCAGATACAGATGTGGTCAAGGGCATAACCTACACCTATTGGGTCGATGCCCACAATACATTTGGTCACACTGACCTGAGTGATGCCGACTCGGGCACTCCAGGTACAACAAATCCTCCAGCATTCGCTTACGAACCCTTTGACTATCCCACGGCCAGTGCCATAACGGGTCAGCAGGGCGGGGCCGGTTGGTTCAGTGCCTGGCATCAAACATCGGCGAATGGCACATGTGAAATAAACGATGATGGCTTGACCTATGGATCTTTGCCTGTGTCAGGGCGTTCCATCAGGCTCAATGCTTCAACAGGCAAGCCTTCCATACTCTTCAATCGAAGCCTGGCAGGTAAAATGGGATTGGCAGGCATGTCCACCTGGATGAGTTATCTGTTGAAGTGTCATGTTCAGGGCAACGGTCATTTGTTTGTGGGGTTTAACAAGATCAACCTGGGCAAGCGGTGGGGATCTCAAATTGCCATTGAGAATCATGGTACGCCTGTTAATGTGGCCAATGGGCGTACGTACTTTATTGTGTGCCAGGTGGTGAACCGTGCAGGACATGATGAAGCCTATGTGTGGATCAATCCCTCCCTTGACCGACCGCCTCTAAAAGCCGATGCGGCTCTCAAGGTGACAACCATTGATATGACAGAAGCCAACGGCGTCATTGTCAATAATCAGGGGTATGGTCAGGGCAGTTATGATATTGATGAAATCCGTGTGGGCTGTACATGGCAGCAGGTAACGGGCGTATTGGAACACAATGAACAGTAATAGGGGACATAAAATGAAACCGGCTTTGACTCTACTCTTGGCAATAGTCACAGGTTGAAAGGACAGCACAAATGAAGAACATGTGTTTCAGATTGACCATCTGCCTATTACTGGCACTTGTTGCCCAAAACACCATGGCCGAAACCCAACGCAGGAGCGGGTACTTTCAAGCCATTGAACATGTCAAGAGTTTGCCTGACCCTCCGACTGGTTTTAAGTGGGCCGTCAATCCGGATTTCACGGATGAATTCGAAGGCAGTCAACTCAATGCCGAGAAATGGTATGATAAGAGTCCGTACTGGAAGAATGGCCGCCCCCCGGCCACATTCAAAGCTTACAACGTTAGCAAAGATTTACGCTTGGTCAGCATCAGGGCCAATGAAAAGCCCGTAAATAAACTCCAGGACGTGATAACTCAGCGGTCTGTACAGCATGAGCTGATGTTGGAGCCCTGTGATGTGCGAATGCTCTTATGCATTGAGAAATAGAATCCCAGAAAATCAAGAGACTTGTTGGATTTGGCGAAAAACTTGTGCACGATTGGGGAATTCGGAACAATTGGACTAAAATGGTGTTCATTTAATCCAACGCGTGCTGGGAGGGGGCATGCGAAGACAAGAAAAGGAATCTTAATTATGAAGAAGAACGGTATTGCGAATCGACGGTTGCCCATTGCCTTGATCATAATTCTCTGTGTCCAGTGTGCAGGCCTATGGGGTGCAGAGATCTGTGGCCCAGAAGACAGTCCCAATGTCCTGAAACGTTGGCATCGCATCTCCCTGACATTTGACGGTCCGCAAACCAGTGAAACAGCCGATCCCAATCCCTATTTCAACTATCGCCTTGAAGTGATCCTCCACGGCCCCAGCGGCCAGGATATGACTGTGCCGGGTTTTTACGCGGCAGATGGCAAGGCCGGACAAACTGGCGCAGATCAAGGCAATAAATGGCGTGCCTATTTCAGCCCTGATGAGGTGGGGTACTGGACATGGGACCTGTCTTTTCGTGAAGGCAAAGATGTGGCCATTGCCAAAAATCTTAAGGCTGGCAAACCATGGAAGCCGCTTGATGGCCAGTCAGGCACGTTCCAAGTGGTTGAATCCAACAAGACCGGGCGTGACCTTCGCAGTCCTGATAAAGGTCTGATTATTAACCGTGGTCATCACTATCTGACATTTTCTAGTGGCAAACCATTTCTTAAAGGCGGCCCTGGTGTGCCGGAGAATATGCTTGGCTACTACGGCTTTGACAACACAAGCTCGAATAACAAACGTGGGCCCGTGTATGACAATATTCCTGAAGAAGAGATCTATTTGCATCGCTTTGCCGGTCACACCGAGGACTGGAAGTCCGGTGATCCTGATTGGGACCGCAATGATGGTCCTGCAGGCACACGCAAAAATGCGGGGCGCAACTATATTGGCATGCTCAATTTCCTGGGACGCGAACATGGCGTGACCAGTCTGTATATCATGATGATGAGTGTCAAGGACGACGGAGACGATACCTACCCGACGATTGCCCATGCGGACAAAGAACACTACGATGTGAGCAAGCTGGACCAGTGGGAGATTGTGTTTACCCATTCTGAACGTGTGGGTGTTTTCATGCATCTGCTTCTGTGTGAGGCTTCCAACGACCAGTATTACAACAGCGAAGGCAAGCGGCTAGGTCGGATTCGAAAGCTCTTTTTCCGTGAAATGATGGCACGCTTTGGCCATCACCTGGCCTTCCAGTTGGATCTAGGCGAAGAGAATGACTTCACCAATGAGCAACTCAAAGAGCAGGCTGCGTGGCTCAAGATGCTTGATGCCTATGATCACCCAATTGCCACACATAATCGAGGCAAAGACCTCGTTCCTCGCTGGACGGCGTTGGTGGGTGATGCCAACTTTGATATGACGGCTGTGCAGTCAGGCTTCGGCAATCAGGCCATCTATAAGTTCATCAAGGCATGGCGTGAGAAGTCTGCAGCAACCGGCCAACCGCTTGTCATTTCCGGAGATGAAATCCACGGGACTATGACCGACTATGACAAGGGCCGTGTAGAAAAGATGTGGCCGTGGTACCTCAGTGGGGGCGGCGGCTATGAGTGGTATCTCAAGAAACCCGAGAACCACAACTACGATCAGGAAGTGGATGACTACCGCATCACCAAGACCATGCCCAAACATATCGGTATTGCCGTGAATGAACTGATCAAACTGCCTCTGCTTGACATGGATCCCCACAATGATCTACTTGTGGACATGCCCAGGGCCTATTGTCTGGCCCAACCGGGTGTGGTTTATGCCATCTATGACCAGCGCAAGGGCACAAGTTTTCAGCTGGACCTCAGCGCAGTTGCGGGCGTATTCACTGTGCAGTGGCTCAATCCGCGTGAAGGCGGTGTTTGGAGAACCGGTAGTGTTAAACGCGTCGAGGGGGGCAGAATCGTTGATTTGGGTGAAGCCCCGGATACCGTTAAAAAGGACTGGTGTTGCATTGTGAGTCGTATGTAGGGGCAATTGCACCTGCTGATAGGGCATAGGCAAAGGTCAAGAAGGACAAGAATCCAATTGCCTCACTCTACGACTATCGCTGCATCGTGGTTGATGTCCAGTAAGCGGGGTTAATCTCTTACCCCTAGCCCCTAATCCCTAGACTACTTCGGCCCCCGCATGGCAGCTGGGCTTCCAGGTAATTTCAGGCGTTTGCCTGTATCAATGACCTTTCGGCCCTCAACCTTGAGGATGGAGATGTCATCAGACAGGAAGTTTCCCACATTGATGTCCATCTTCTTGTCATAGGAAACCTTGAAACCCTCGATGTTCAAGATGCCAATCTTGTTGTCCTGCTTGAGAACGATCAACGCCTGACGTCCGTCTGGTGTGATCGCCACATCGGCCACAGGGACTCCGATGGACAATGTCTCCAGCAGCTTGACAGATTTGTCTTTGACAGACAGGACACTGACTGACCGGCTCAATTCGCTATGAGCAACAGGCTCCCATCAGCACTGAGGTCCATACCAGAGGGTTGTGGGTCCACCTTGATCGTCTTGATGAGTCTGGGTTTATTTTTCGTATTCTAAATGGTTGATTTATTAGTTTTTGTGTGCACGATTTCTCTTATACAACGAATACATGGTGATTCCGCGTGTCATCATATATAATAGTAAACCATGAAACAAATGAGCACAATCTTGGCTTTAGTAATATTGATGTTTTCTTCAGCGCAGGGCAGTCCATTGAGTGTTAGAAATTGTAGGAGTCTGTATGTTTAGAAGAACCACTTATTGTGTCTATGTCATGTTGTTGATAAGTGCAGCTTCGATTAGCCTGGCAAAGCAGAAGGTCACCATTGCAGGGATGCAGGAAAACCCACAGGTGGCCTTTGCAAGGGGGGATCTACAGGCTGCGCTGCGTGCGGCAGGATGCCGTGTGGTCACCAAGAATGCAGATCTGCGTATTGTCTTTGATACGTTCAATCGCGGCATGGGACCACAGAGCTTTCGTATTCAGAAAGAGGGCCAGCAGGTCATACGTATCATAGCGGGGGACTCCCTGGGGGCCATGTATGGCGGTTTGGAATTGGCAGAGATGATTACTCTGGGTGGGGGGCTTAGCGCTGTGCAGGAAAAGGCACGCAAGCCATACCTGTTTCGACGGGGTATCAAGTTCAATATTCCCCTGGATGCGCGTGCTCCGAGTTATGATGACACAGGTTCGTCAGCTGAGGAGAACATTGTCCACATGTGGGATTGGACCTTCTGGGAGGAGTACCTCAATACACTGGCACGCAACCGTTACAATGTGCTGACCCTGTGGACCACACATCCTTATCCGGGTTGGGTCAAGCTGCCCAAGTATCCGGAGATTGGGTATGACGATGTGTGTGTACTCAAGAAGAAGATGGACATGAAATCCGATCGCCACTTCAACAAGCTTGACGTCTATGACCCGGCCAACTTCAAGATTGTCAAGAAGATCTCTTTGGACGAAAAGGTGGCTTTTTGGACACGCGTGTTTAATCTGGCAGAGGATCGCGGTATTGAAATTCACATCTTCCACTGGAATATCTACACCTTTGGGGCCAAGGGACGTCACGGTATTGATGATATGCCGGACAACCAGAAAACCATTGACTATATGCGCTATGCGATTGCTGAGTTCCTCAAGACCTATCCGCAGGTGGACGGCATTGGCGTGACAGCGGGGGAGCATGTCAATCGTGATCGTCTGGGCAATGTGGGTGGCATTGCGGAGTTTCTCTGGCAGACCTATGGTCAGGGTGTCATGGATGCCAAAAGGGCCAATCCCGAACGTGAACTGCGTTTTATCTTTCGTCAGCATCAGGCCAATCTGGGCAAAATTGCGAAGGCCTTCGAACAATTTGATGGCCCATTCAACACAGGTCACAAATATGCGAGAGCACGTCTCTACTCCACGACCACGTCACCCTATCTCGACCGGGAGTACCGTGATGATCTGGAAGAACACAAGGTGCCCTGTTGGTTGAATCTTCGCAATGATGATATTTTTGTGCTGCGTTGGGGTGATCCAGACTACGTGCGTGAATTCCTGCAGAATGTGCCGCGCGATCTCATGCGCACTGAGGCGGGATTTTATATGGGGCCGGATGGATTTGTATTTGGACGTGAGTTCGTGAGCAAGGACTCGGATTTGGCCGGTCAACTGGAGTTGCGCAAACACTGGTATCGATTCATGCTATGGGGACGCCTGGGTTATGATGTGAGCTTGACGCGTGACTATTTTGAGCAGCGTTTGGCTACCCATTTCCCACAGGCAAAGAGTGCGTTGCTCTATGACAGCTGGGCAGCCGCCTCGCAGGTGATTCCATTGGTGAACCGGTTCTTCTTTAGAGTCAATGACTTTCAATTCTCCCCGGAGGCCTGCAACTACAACAAGGGTTTCCTGCCCATTGATCAGTTCTATGAATATCCGCCTCTGCAAGGGGCAGGGCTATTGTCTGTACAGCAATACGCGGCCACTATAAATGAAGGTAAGGCAGTCAATGGTTTGACACCCATGCAGGTAGCTGACCGCCTGGATGCCATGGCGAAAAAAACACTGACGGGTGTGACCAGCCTGCGTATTAATGCCTCAGGTCACAAGGAACTGATGGTCACACTCTCTGACATGGAGGCCATGGCCTATCTGGGACGCTACTATGCTGATAAGATCCGGGGTGCTGCTGACCTGGCAGTCTTCCGGGCCAACGCCAACCAAACCCAATACCATCAAAAAGCTGTGGGCCACCTGACCCACGCCATTGCAGAATGGGAGGCCTATGCCAAGGTTTGCACGGGTCAATATCGCACACAGCTCTTCTCTCGCACAAACTATCTGGATTGGTGGAAACTGTTGGCTGATGTCAAAAAGGAAGTGGAGAATGTACGGGCTGAAATAAAGGTGGAGATGAAATGAGGATATGACAGCCGATGAAAAAGAGGCTTGGCTCTGGGAGACGTATGGTAAAGGCATCCAGGATGTTCATGCTGTGCAACCCAACCGGCCTATACGGTTTATACATCGATTCTGGCTGACTGACTTTGACAAAATCGACAGACGATTTGGCCAGCTCAAGGATGGCTACGATATGAGCTACAAGTACGCCAAGGCCAGAATAAATACAAAACGGCAGCTATTGCCAGCCTGGAGCAAGCATTAAGCCATTGGCAGCAATACGCCGCAATTCTGGATGCCCAATACATCAAGATGAATATTTCAATGCAGAGGATATTCGACTGGCATAAACTGGAAATTGAAATCCAGGAGGATATCAATATTGCCAGAAGCGCAGAATAAAACCGGCCCGTTGTCCAGAGCTCAATCAGAGATCAAGGTTTTTTCCTAACGGCTATGCGTTCTTGATGAGACTGAGGTCACCGGTTTTTCCTGCTTCCAGAATTGGCCCCATATACTCATCAATCATATCAGCGGTCAGGGGGATGGGCATGTTTTCCAGTTTCATCTTGAGTTGGGGATTCTTGGCTGCAGTAAGGGCTCGCTCAATATGAGTCTGAGTGAAGCCCGGGATCTCGCCCAGTGTGGTGGGGAAATTGACGGCCCTGGCAAAGGCAAAGAACCCATTGGCCACAGCCACGCCCAAGTCACGTCCGGAGAGGGCACTGAGATCCTTGGTCACGTAGCCAGCCTGCTGAAGCAATCCACCGACCAACTGGAGGGGGCCCTTCACGGCCGGTGCAAAAAAGACCGTGTAATAGGGATTCATCATGGCACAGGCACGTCCATGGGTGAGTACGTCTACCAATGAGAAACTGGTAAGATGACCGCCATTGGTACCACCGATCATGATGGCATAGCCCCCCAGGTCAGTGGCCAGGCAAATGGCCTCGCGTGCCTCTGTGTCCTGCGGATCTGTGGTCAGCCTGGCCAGATAGTCGATCACCAGACCAATACCGGTTTTGGCAATGGTATGCAGGTGATCATACGACTCCTTACCCACAGCACCATAAAAGACCTCAAGGATATGGGCAATACCATCCAGGGCACCATCGAGGGTAAGGGCTGCAGGTGCTTGATGCGTGACTGAGTAGTCAAACACGGGATAGGCTGGCACAATGGCCTCGTCTACGATTAGTTTTTTCTGCCCAGTACTGACATCTGTGATGTTCGAGTATTTCGTTAGATGCGCGGCTGAACTGGCTGCAGTTTGAATGGCAATATGTGGCGTTAATGACTTGCCTGTTTGTTCGATCTTCTTTGTCACCAGGCCCACGCCGAAGTAGTCTTCGATCTTGCCTCCCAGGGAGCGCAACACCTCAGCAGCCTTGGCTGCATCAATGGTGCTGCCGCCGCCAAAGCTAATGATCACATCGGGATCGGCCTGCACCAATTCCTTTTGAATACGAGCAAGATCTTCGAGCGGGGCATTGGGGCGGGCCCCTTGAATCTCCGCGCAAAGCGTGAGTCCTGCCTGTTTGACAGATTCTCGAATCGTGTTCATATGTTCGTTACTGCCAGGGAAATCTGTATAGATTAACACTGGTTTCTTTCCAGCCTTGACAGCAATCTGTCCTATATCCTTTAGTATCGCATTGCCGAAAATATAGGTATCTCCCTTAAACTCCTTGAGTAGTTCGCGTGCTTGATCAAACGACTTCATGCTTGACTCCTTAGTTTAGTTTCTAATGGGTATTGCGTAGGGGCCATCCTCTACAAAGGCAATTGTTGGGATGTCGCCGGCCCATTTGGGGTGTGACACCACATATTTAACTGCGTTTTGAAGCATGGTCCGTGCTTTGTCTTTATCCGACGCAAAGTGCGCGTCACAGCTCAACATATCGTAGCCCGTCAAACCTGGAATGATCTGGCAATCCTCAGGCGATATCTGTGGCGCACAGTAGATCAAGCCTTTGGGCCCCACCTGACGCAGGGGCTTGGCCCACATCTGGGGCTGCCACTGGTCCTTGGTGAACACCCAGTCCGGATGACGCAATATGGATATGTAGCGATCTGGCCCCAGGATCTTCAGCAGATGGAGCAGGGTTCTATATTCCGTGCCACCCACAGGCTCCACATCAAAGTTGTTTGCTGCCATAAGAATGAAACCATTGTCCTTGATCACGGGCATGGCGCCCACGGCGGCTTTGGCACATTGATAGTGGTTTCGCCCCACATAAGCCCCATGCGTTATCACAATATCGTATGGATCCGATATCGGGATCGATACATAGGCTTTTATGGTCCTAACAGCCGCCTGATGCGCGGCTTCCAGGTCTCCGGCAAATACGCCGGTGAGTTTAAGTTCATGATCCAGTGTCACATTCACAAGAAAGTCCACGCCCACTGCCCGTGCAACCTCCAGAGCTTCTTCATGACAGGGATTGTTCTCCAGGATGAGATTTGTGGCTTGGGGGTGCTCCAGGAAATCCACACCGTGAAATCGGTGTAGGGTTTGTGTGTTTACCAGAGCCGGACATACGCCTTTGCGTCCCCCTGAAACGCCGGCCATAAAGTGACCCTCCACCAGGCCAGTGACAATTTTAACGTCAGCATCGTGGAATATCTCATTCACATGTACCTCAGTTCCCTTGGAGGTATGAGCGGCCAGCACCTGCGAATCCAGGTTTTCACAGTCATGATCCACAATGCGATACTGATCCACCACATCCTGTCCATACATGGTTATGCGATCGTCCAGGGTACTGGCCCGGTGCATGCCATTGCCGATCAAGATACAGATATGCTCTCTGAGCACACCTGTGGCCTCGATAGTTCTCAAGAGGACGCTTAGAATGCCATGCTCATTCTTGTAGGGAATTGGGCGCGTAATGTCAGAGACGGTCACACATACAGTGATTTCGTTGGCTGGCTTATTCTTGGAGCGAACAATGGCACCCAGAGGATCAGATCCAATAGGGCTACGCAAGGCATGTTCTATGTCAGCCTCGGAAAGAATCCGTTGACACGCAGGCGACATGCGCAGGTGTTCGCAGGTAGCAGGCACTTGGACCTCCAATTGATCCTGGCCAAAGGGAACAGACAGAGATTGCCAGCTCTGAGTGTCACACTGTGTTATACGATCGATGGTTGTTTTATCCATGGGATTATATCTTGTCATAAAACAGGGGCACCAATACCCAACACAATAAATACCGGCAGACGCATGAACCTTTTGAAGATCGCTTCGCCCTTAAGCATCAACTCATCTTTGTCGCTCATACATCCATCCTTCATTCGTCGTCCCTTTGTTTGGGTTGTGCTGTGCTCTGTTTTTGCTTTACCCATCTGGCGACCAGCGAAGTAATGATCGGTGTCACCAGTGCGGTTGTAATCATTGAGGCCGCCACCTGGGGCGTCGCGATCTGTGCGATATGCTGAAGGCTGGGGTCGGCCAGGGCCACGGCAGCTGGCGTGGCGACCGCGTTCCCCGCAGTACTCGATACGGCGGCACCCGCGATACCTGTGCCTCCGGTGGCTCGGTCTGTAAAAATGTTCAGTGCTCCGCCGAGACACGAGGTCATGAGGCCCAACAGAACCCCCGGCAGACCGGCCTTGACGATCATCCCAAAATTGATGCCTGCGCCTAGTGCGAATGCAAAGAATGGTATGAACACGGGCCCGCTCGAGGTCAGAAAATCCTTCATCCGTTTGTCGAGGTTCCCCAGAAGCATCCCGATTAGAATCGGGACGATGACTGCGACAAGCGACATAATGGGGATATTCGCAAGCCCGGCTGTGCCCATGGCGATCATGGTAAGAAACGGACCGTCATTGATGGAGACCACTGCAATCGCCCCCACATCCGTCTCATCACCGAATTCGCCGGTAAGCGCCGCATAAAGACCACCATTGGTATTCTCCATGGCTGCAATGACCGCGAGTGCGGATAGTCCAAAAAGACCATTCTCACCGAAGAACCTGTTCACGATGAGCCCGAGGCAAACGGCCAGGCCGAATTTGCTTAGGGTAATCGCTGCGCCCTTTTTGATGGCTTTCGGGGCGGCTTTGAACGACATACCGGCACCCATACAGAGGAGAAATGCCCCGATCAGAGTGTTGGCTCCAGTCTTGAACAGCGCCGTCGTAAAACCACCTATCTCCAGGGCCTGAGGCGCAAAGGTATTGATCAACGCTCCAAGCAAAAGGGGGACAACCATCATGCCCCCTGGAATCCTTTCTATCGTCCGTTTTATTTCCATCTTGAGGTTTCCCTTAATCACTATCAAGAGGTCGAGTCCTTAGATAAATCGACAACGACTTAAAATACGCTACGGAGTGACATGTCACCAGAGAAAATCAGAGCTCGACGTGCTATTTTTTATCTAACACGCATATCAAGGACGTGAGCGTTCTCAGATAGAGTTTGCCATTGTTAGTATAACGAATACCCAATGTCTTCTCATGATAACTGACTCCAAATAGGTGTTCTTGGTCGTTCTCTCTGAGAGGCAGTATATCGGCGATCAGGGAATATATCCAGTGTGCTGTTGATTGTTTGAAGCGGTGATTTGTTCTGAGTTGTTTCTGGTTGTCTGCAAATCTTTGCCAAGGGATATGGTTAGGCTAAAAAAACTTTATAACTATAAGACGCTTAATATTAAGGGGATACGGGTATTTCGGCGATTCCCAATCTATATGGCAGGAAACTGGGAAAGGCTTGTTTCGTTTACACAGGAGATCACTGGGAAATCCTTGACTTAGGCAGAAAAAAAGGATATTGTATTTTGTATACAAGCACGTGGTGCGTGCCATTATCACATAACAATGATAGACGTTATTATGTGATAGGTTTCTGTATCAAAAACATGATTTCTGCAGGACGTTGTTGCCCAGAAACTGCGACGGAGTCCATATTCATTAAGCGTAAGAACTGACTGCCTCAATTCTCTTGAGGCGTTTCTTCGGTAGGGCTGTATTTGTAAAAAAGTTGCATGCTGATACATGGACTATGCCCTATTGTTCGATCTTTTCAAAAGATGTACAAGACAGAGATTCATAGAAGGGGTCTGATTTGATGGGCCCTGGAAACGATATTTATAGTTTGTACTGAAGGAGAGACGTTATGAATGAGATGATCATGAGAAGAGACATCAAACCCGCTTTCAGGTATATTGTGTGCGTGGCGATTCTAATGTGCGTGACTACGGCCATGGCCACTGTCGGGCAAGTCGATGGCCCGCCGGCAGGGCTTGCGGTCATGGAGGCGGAAAACTATGACGCCATAGACCCCGCTAACAATGAGTTTGTATGGGGATTTTACGATTCCGAATTTGCTGAGTATAGTGCCGAGGGCTATATGCAGACACTCCCAAAAGGCACCAATGTTATGAGTGATCTCACTCGCAGTCCTCGTCTGGACTACGATGTTAAGATTAGCCAACCAGGCACGCTTTATATATGGGCACGCGTGTTGGCGCCCGCTACCGACGAAAATTCCATCCATCTGGGAGCTAGTGAGGCAATAACGGCCGATCGAGTCAATGTCCCGGAGATTGGCGAATGGGTATGGAAGAATGTGGCCAATAATGGCGATCGAGCACAGGTTGTGGTGGATGCGTCCGGCTTGGTGACCATTAATTGCTGGATGCGTGAGTCCGGTTGCTGTGTGGACAAACTATTGTTGACAAGCGATGCGGACTATGTACCGGAAGGAGAAGGTCCCGTTGAAACCGGAGTATCCTCTGGAATAGCGAATAGCCCCTCCCCCTCCAATGACTCTATGGACGTCCTACGTGATAGCCTTTTAAGTTGGGCTCCTGGCGAGTTTGCAGCCAGTCACACTGTTTATTTCAGTCACATTTTTTCTGACGTGAATGAACGAAATGCCAGTGCTCTTGCGGCTGAGGGCCTCGACGTCAATGAGTTGGCTTTGGAAACACGTCTGGATTTTGGAGAGACCTATTTCTGGGCTGTGGACGAGGTCAACGGCGCTCCTGACTACACCGTATTCCCAGGTGAAGTTTGGAGTTTCACGGCAGAGCCCTATTCGATTCAGATAGCAGGTTCCGAGATGATTGTATCGGCATCCAGCTTTTCTAATGGAGACTCGATGCCGGAGAAGACCCTGGATGGTTCAGGGTTGGGTGAAAACGAGACACATGGTATTGCCACTGAGACCATGTGGTTTACGGCCATGGGTGACATGGATCCCTGGATTCAATATGAATTTGATGATGTCAAGAAGCTGGACACCATGAAGATCTGGAATTCCAACAGTTCTGCAGAAGGCTTTATTGGCTATGGCGTCAAACAAGTTAAGCTTGAGTATTCTTTAGAGGGTGAGATCTGGGACATATTTGAAGATGTCAATGAACTGAGCCGCGCTCCAGGGGCAGCCACCTATAATCAATATGATGAAATTGCATTTGGTGGTGTGGCAGTCAAGATGGTTCGTTTGAATATTCAAGACAACTGGGGCGGATTTATGCAGGCCTACAGTCTTGGTGAAGTTCAATTTAATGCGATTCCTGCGGCAGCTCGTACGCCAGACCCTGAGTCTGGATCAACAGGCATTCTTCCCAATGCTGTTGTGTCTTGGCGTGCAGGCCGTGAAGCCGATCAGAGTATTGTCTATGTCAGTACCGACCCCAATGAAGTGGCTGCTGGTATAGCCTCCTCTGCCACAGCCAATACCCATGGTATCAATCTCAGCGCCTTTGAAATTCAGATGGGTGAGACCTATTACTGGCGCGTGGATGAAGTCAACAATGCAGAGACTGTGTCTGTCTGGGTAGGTCCTGTCTGGAGTTTGACAATCGTGGACGCGGTGGTCGTGGATGATTTCGAAAGCTACAATAACATCAGTCCTGGCCGTCCGTTCCAAGCCTGGCTTGATGGCTTCGGCTATTCTGCGGATGAATTTTTCCCAGCAGGCTATGGTGGCAATGGTACGGGGTCTGGTGTGGGCCATGACATCTGGACTGCCAGTCGTCCCCACTACAATGGCATGATCATGGAAACCGACAACACCTTGCCCGACAGTGGGCAGTCTTTGCCTTTCTATTACAACAATGCGGGCAATGTGGCATCTCAGATTGAACGGGTGTTTGCTGTATCACAAGACTGGACTATGGGCGATGCTCAGAGTCTGGTGTTAAGTTTTTACGGTGATCCTGGAAACACGGGCCAGTTTTATGTCAAGATCAACAATACCAAAATTGTCTATGGTGGTCCTGCGAATGCGATCACAACACCCTATTGGACCCAATGGAATATCGATTTGAGTACCCTAGGAAACCTTCAGAATGTATTGAAGCTCATAATAGGTGTTGATGGCAATGCGGCTTCCGGCAAGTTTTTAATTGATGATATTCTGCTATTCAGAGAGGCGCCTATGGCCGCCAGTGAACAGATTTGGCTCGAAGCCGAGTCTGCTGCTCTTACCGAGCCAATGCAGGCGTTCTCGGATAAAGAGGATGCTTCTGGTGGTTCCTACATTGGAACGGACGATGCGGGAGTCACAGGAGATCAGTCAAGTGGTGTGGCCAGTTTCACGTTTACAGTTCAGGGCGGTACCTACAAGATCAATGTCCGTGTTATTGCGGGAGCTGCTGGAGATTCCTTTTGGGTTCGCTTGCCTGGAAGTACCATGAATACGATACCACCGGCTGGCAACAACGGCTGGGTTAGGTGGAATGGAATTCCCGCTGGGGAGTCCTGGCACTGGGACGATATACACAATGACGAAGATGGCAGTATTCCTGTTCACTTTACCTTGACAGCAGGTACGCATACCCTGGAAATCGGCTATCGCGAAGATGGAGCATTCATTGATGCGATTGTCATAACTGATCAGCTTTGACAATGACTGGACACAATGATTTTTGGGCCCCAATGGGCCAATCGTGCTGTGAAAGTTCGTAATTTGGAGGTCCATACTCGTAGGGGTATGGATCTCTTTTTATTGTAGAGGTGCTCTGAAAAAAGCCTTTTAAAAAGGTTAGAGTTGGAAGGTGTTTGTAAGTGACGTATTTTTAGTGTGTTAGGTGCATTGTTGGCGTGTTCTGTGTGTGTTTGTCAGGACCTTTCATTTTCTTGTGTACGCTTTGCGTAATTTGTGCAATAGAATACTGCCTGTTTTAGTGGGCCTATTGGAGTATGTGAATGCATAACAAAGAACAAGAATTTGAGGCTTTTTTGAATATCACGGAAAACAGATCTCGCATCCTGGCGGTGATCATTGCCATGGTACAGGATTTTTCAGTCGCTGAAGATCTATTCCAGGAAACCGTGCTGCAAATCCTCAAGAGTAGTCATCTGTACGACAAGGACAGGGCGTTTCTGCCCTGGGCCTGCGGTATTGCCCGCAATGTCGTGAAACGGCATTGGCGAAAGCTGAAAAAGCAGCCCGTGTCCATGGCTCAAGAGATCCTGATTAATCTGGCAGAACTGGCCGTGGAAGATGATCCAGATCTATGGCGAGAAGAACGGGTGGCATTGCACCATTGTTTGAAGAAGATGCCGGATCGCTTTCAACGACTCTTCATTTTGCGATATGCCCACAATTATAAGGGCAAAGAGCTTTCAGAGCGTGCCGATATTCGTGCCGGCTCGATTCGGACCACGCTGGCACGTTTGCGCGGAAAATTGAGGCAGTGCATCAGTATGCAAATTGAGGTTTCTCAATAGCTGGAGTAAGAATAATGACTGAAAAAGAATTTGAAAAAATGCTCGCCTCCTATTTGGAGGGTGAGATGGATGAGCATGATTTGTGGTCTTTTCAAAAGGCCATCAAGGAGATTCCAGCGTATCGTCGACGCTTTCAAGAAGAACTTCGTTTGCATACACTGATGCACGAGGCTGCCAAAGAGCAGGTGGCTCATAAGAAGCTGACGTCAGTTAGTCTGTCAGCCACGCGCACTCAATGGGGTCGTCGAATCTCTGCTGTGGCAGTCTGTCTGATCGTGGGAGGGTTGCTCGCAGGGATGGTATGGTTTAATTTGCTTCAGCCACAAGACACAGGGTTTGGGGTTTTCTTAAATGTATCCGGTAGCGAGCCTGTCAAGGTGGTACGGCATGGGCAAATGACGATCGCTCAGGCAGGTACGGTTATTTACCGGGGAGATTTGATTACCTCAGGTCAGCGTTCTCGTGCCACCATAGAGCTCAATGAAGGCACCAATCTTGTTCTGGAAGAAGCATCTGTGGTTTTGGTGGATCAGACCCCAGACGCACAGACGATAATACGGCTTGATGCGGGCCATGCTTTGTTTGAGGTTGAAAAACGTGATCCCAGCATTTCCCCTGTGTTGGTACAGACGGCCGATGCCACAGTGGAGGTCTTTGGGACATTGTTTACCCTGGAGGCCGCACTCGAGAATACCCGCCTGAAGGTCTACGAGGGATTGGTGGAGTTCAAGCAGATCAACGATGGCCAGGCCGTGAAGGTCGGGTCAGAAAAATACTCGGAAACGGGTTCCGGTCCACTGGTGGTGGGGGATCTTTCAGAACTCATATCTCATGAGCCCCAGTCCGTAGAGCTGACGATTCCAGCCAGTGATGATGCGTATCTTGACTACAATAAGGCTTTTAACAACAGTACCCTGAAGGTGGAGGGCAAGCGTCGGACCTTCTACCTGAAGTTTCATGTGCCAGTCACGGGTCAGATCACCGGGGCTCGACTACAGCTGACTCAAATGATTGACCCTGGATCTGGGACCCTCCGTTTTCATAGTGCCAGTGACAACAACTGGTCAGAAGATCAATTAACGCCTCAGAATGCCCCAAAGGCTCAGACAGAATGTGCCCGATATGTGGGCGTTGTCATGCCCCGGCAGACCATTGAGGTGGATGTGTCCAACCGGGTACGCGGCAAGGGATTCTACAGCTTCGTGGTGACCATGGATCAAGGCAATACTGGGCATGACATCTGGTTCGGATCGAGTGAAAGCCCATTTCCTCCCAAACTGATCATTTCTTACATGCCTGAGGATGATTTGAATTGATC
>Ga0307990_1000707_pt1 | contig 28820 bp, 26 predicted proteins | sample EllFjometagen129_FD_203168 | JGI IMG/M metagenome (GOLD analysis project Ga0307990, IMG submission 203168) | Marine microbial communities from Ellis Fjord, Antarctic Ocean - #129 | ecosystem: Environmental > Aquatic > Marine > Unclassified | place: Southern Ocean | collected 2014-10-08
ATCCGCAAGTCTGACAATATTATCGTCCTACACAATGGAAAAATCATAGAAGAGGGGACACACGAGGAGCTTATCTCGCTTCGCGGATTGTATGCCGCCCTACACGCCCTGCAGTTTGCCGAAAGCTAGGCAAGACGCCTATAACTCATCCCAGTTCTAGGTGAGCTGTATCGTTCCAGGACTCGACCATCCATCCTACATCTGATGAAGAAATAGCGTTGATGCTCGTGTTATCGCATTGCAGACGGAAGATCGATGCATATGGAAACCCGAGGATGTGCCAAAGGAGAACGCGCAAGACTCCCCCATGGGTGACAGCGACGATCGTCTCACCTGGATAATCTTGTCGCACTTCATCGAGGAATGAGGCCATTCGTTCTTCGATCTGAAGGCCACTCTCTCCTCCGCCGGGAAAGACGTACCTCTCTCCTCTTCGTCCTATCTCATCAAAGACAGTCGCATGCTTAATCCGGGCTTCTGACTCCAGTTGCCCCTGGAGCAGTCCGGCGTGCCGCTCGCGCAGCCTTCTATCATTGATCACGGGAAGGCCGCAGGCCTGAGAGATGATCCTTGAAGTACTCGCCGCACGCCCAAGATCGCTGCTGTATATAGCGTCGATTCGGCGCTGCGCTAAGCGCTTAGCCACTGCCTCCGCCTGTGCAACTCCTGTTGGAGTAAGTGGGCTATTGCTCTGTCCCATGTAGCGATGCTCGACATTTGCTGTCGTCTCCCCGTGTCTGACGAAGAGCAGGCGTAGTTGTCCGTTTTTCTTTTCTTGAGGGGCCATTGAGAGTAGATTGTCTCTTCTCCGATCTATATTCGCAACTGGAAGCTCGTCAATCACTTACGTGATCGCATTGAATCCTAGCCTTGAAAACAGGTCCATCAGCTTTCGACATCATCTCACGACCCAATGCTCGACGCCAAATCAAGATCACGTTCCACTACTTTGGGTCGTATTCCCCAGTTCGCGGATCGTACGACGTATCAATCTCAAGGCCAAGATCTTCGAAGGCAACCACGACTGCAATGGAAGGATTTCCAGCGGCGTGGCAGACGAACAGCCCATAAGGAAACGCTGGGCCAAGGTTCACGTTGGTCACATCGATGCCATCGGTCTCCTCAACGTCTTCAATGCTGAATGTCTTTACGAAGGAGTACGGTGATAGACGGTCATAGACGAAGAACGAATCGCTCCCTTGGCTCGATACGATGAGGTAGCCGCCATCCGGCGCGTAGTAGATGGTGACGCCCTCGGTGTCCTTCTCGAAGTTGTTCTCCCCTACCACCACCACATGTGTTGCTTCTGTTGATGCATCCGGCTCGGCGGCATAGCGCCACACACCGCTGCTTTCCTCGCAGATGTAGACGTAGCCAAGTTCGTCATCGGCCACGGCACCTTCGCACTTCTTTTGGTCCCAGCGGCGGACGAAGACTAGGCTAATCTGCCCCTCGCCGTTGTCAACCAGTTCGTATTGCTCCACGCCCTGACTCTTGGCCGTGGCGAAGGCGTAGAATTTGCCGCTCACACGACTCTTGTACAGACACATTCCGTAGTTGTTATGCACGTTGGCGGCGCCGTCATCGACTCGTGTCAGCAGACGGGTGTCAGGATCGATCTTGTAGATGCGAAACCCCTTGCCCTGGCTGGGCGCCCTCTGATTGAGAGCTACGATGTCGACAACCTCATCTCCGAGCCGGAAGCCGTACCGTAAGTCGATGTTCCCAGGCTGCTCGGAACCGGTATCAGACTGATATAGCTGAACTGTTTGCAGCGTATTCCCCTCAAGGTCATAGACAACGACGATATCGGCGGCCTTGTCAGCGGCGATGACCGTGCTCAAGGATGTATCAATCGGATGAATCCAGATGCACATGTCGTCGGTGTCCGCGACTCCGTCAAAGGCAAGAGATAGACGCCGTTGTAGAATGTCGACGTCGCCCATTATGGCGAGGGAACCTGCAATCAATGCCACAGAGATTAGAAGGCATAGAACCGTCCACTTCTTGTTTCGCATAGTATCTCCTTTTCGTCCGGCAAGCGGTCTGGACAACAACAAGCCTGGTTCCGTTCCTTCATGGCTCTTTCAGGCGTCCTTCACCACATTCCGAAAATTATGCAGAGGGCGGGCGTAGTTCATCGCCCGCCCCCGCTGACAATTCTGCGTAACTAGGGTCGTTCAACTAGTCACGAAGGATGTAAACGTTGGGCACCAACTCTTCGCTGTTAGCTTCCTCACCAGCAATGACGACGAGTTGTCCGTCGAGCACGGCTAGCGCTGTTTCCGCCAGCCGCAACGGAATGCGACCAGCGAGCCTTGTAATCTCCATTGTGAAGAGATCGAGCGTGTACATCAGGTTTCCGCCGGATCCGTCACCCGTGCCGATGTACATTAGATTTCCGATAGGGATCAGTCGGATCTTTTCCCAGCCGATCGAAACATCTTCGATGTGAGTCCACGTATTCATTTGTGTGTCGTAGATATTGATCAGCATAGCGGGTTCATCGTCGAATTCGCCACCCATCATGAGAATCTTGGTGCCAATCGCTGCGACTCCTTGGTCTTCTCGCTGGAACGGCTCGATGCTTGCACCGAGAGTCCATTCGCCTGTGACTACGTCGTACATATCGACGACCTTGACGTAGTTCGGCCATGCATTGTCGATGTCCTCGTCCTCGCCGCTCAAGAGATAGATCTTCGTCCCAACCATTGTCGGTCCAGGCGAATCTCCGTGGCCCATCGTTGGGCCACCGCCCGGCGTCTCCACCCAAACCGGCGTTGGGCTGGCATTCGTGTCCCACATGAATCCGCCGCCCTCGTAGATGACGTCGTTTTCAATGTGGCAGCCGCCCATCACGTAGATAACGCCGTTGTAGACACCAACGTTTGCTCCGGCGTCATTGGGTGCCCCAGGACCTATTTCGGTCCAAGTGTTCGCTACCGCATCATATTTCTCCACGGGAGCAGAACCGTCTCCGTCCCATTCCCCACCGAGAACATACAGCACTCCATCGACGACGACCGCCGAATGGTTACCCCGCGCCACATTTAGCGGTGCGAGCTCTTCCCATCCCGCCCAGGCGGCGAGGCTGGCAACCAGTACGATGCCAAGCATGACACATAACAACTTCTTCACGACTACCTCCTTGATTCCTATTGCTTGAGTTTCACCGCTATTTGTAGCAGTGAACTTCTAAGCACCTTAGCATGGCGACATTTGTAGTGTCTTGTGCAGAAATTTCGTGCACAAACCCGTGAGCGGAGCGAAGAAGCGAAATATAACGCAATCTGCAAGTTCTCGGTTCACACTTCTTCAGCAAAACACTCTCTAGCACACATGCCTCCTGACGAACAGGTTGCGCTAACAACGAACCGTGACCGCTATGCTGCCTCTTGCAACACGCGTTGCACATTAGTATAGAGATTCTTCCCGCTGTTGTCAATAGGGTTACCCAGCTAATGAGCCAGAAGTGTGCATGCTATCTTCAGAAGATGGTATGAGATTAAGCAGGTTGTAGCTGCAACTTCCGTTGCGTAAAAGGTTCAGAAGGCAATTCTCCCTCGATGACGATCGATCATGCATCGTTAGCGATAGACTCCGGTCAGGACCTCTCGAACGGCAACACCAAGACGATTAACTCGGACGTGCGTGAATCCGATCGGTGCGTTAGCGTGGTTCCAGTTGCATGAGCGCAGGATATGAACATGCGAAGGTCCGACGCCGTAGCTGTAGGTAGCCCGATGCAGGTGCCCGAAGAACGCGGCAATCGGGCCACGTGAGACTAGAAGTTCGTTCAAGAATATCGAGTCACACTCTCCCATGAACGGCAAGTATCTATGGCTTACTGACTTCAGGTACTTCTGTGCATTGAACTCCTCAGGTTGAGGCGGGCAATGACCGAAGAGAATCTTGAGTTTGTTATCCGATCTAAGCTGTTCGTCAATCCACGCCGCTTGCCCCGGCGGATTGATGTCCTCGGAGGAAAGCTGTCCCACATGTTCATTCCCGATACCCGCGTTGCAGATGGCCACGAAGCGCACACCTCCATACTCAAACGTGTAGTAGTCGGAGAGCTGATTGCCCGAGCCGAAATCCGCGGGGAATATCTCTCGAAGGCGTTGACGTCGAGGTCCCCAGTCGTGGTTGCCTGCAATAGCATGGATGAGACAGGGCGCTTTATCGAAAACTGGCTCTGCAGCTTCGATGCCAATATCACCCAGCAAAACGAGAAATGCCGGCTTCTGTGACTCGTCCATCCCTCGGATAACGTCAAAACAAAGTTTGAGCCGGCTCGCGCCGCCTCCTAAGTACTCTAATCCGTATCCGTGCTTAACGGATGCAGTGGTTTCCACGCAATGAGGGTCGGCGATAACGGCAAACGTGAATGGTTTGATGCTGCGTGCAAGAAATGCAGGGTAGGACAACGAGCGTTCCCACTGTGTAAGAATAAAGTCGCCGTGTAGAGATCGTTTCATTCCGGCTCCAAAGCATCCGGCACGGAACGGATTCGTAGACTACTCCAGAGTCCGAAGAGAGAGACAACGGAGACAAGGCCAAAAGTGATCGTGTATCCAAGACCATCGATCAGCGTCCCTGCCAAGACAGGGAGAAAACTGGCCAGCCCGAGCAGCGAGTTCAGAGTCCCCCAATGGATTGGCCGATCTTCTTGGGAGACGATGTCGAGAAACACGCTGCGCTTGCCGATGTACTTCCCACTATCGCGAACCCCCATGAGCATGAAGACCGAAGCAAATGCAATCCCGTTCGAGGTCCCTGCGTTTCGTCCTATATTGGCAAAAGCCAGCGTCAGCGCAGGAACCGCAAGCGCGGCTGCTGACGAAAGCTGCAAAATGCGACGATTGTCCAACCATCGACTGAGCCAATCCCACAGCACATTGGAAACGATCTTTGAGAACACGAGCACGGATAGATACATGCCCGCGTAGTAGATGGGCACTTCCAGGATTTCCGTGGCGAAGATAATGTAGAAGGGATCGGTAACGCGTCTGGCGATGTCCGTAAGCATAAGCGTGCCGACTAGGCGGCGATAGTTGTTGTTTACCCTGAGAAGCGAGGGAATTCCACGCAGAGAGCGCCACATCGAAGGCTTGCCTTCTAGAATCGGGCTGTCGTGCTCGTAAATTCGTCGAAACGCCCCAATCGCCAGCAAGTAGAACACGATAGACAAGAGAATGAGTTCTGCATAGCGTTGAACGGATGGCCCATCGGCACCACCTCTCAACAGGGATTGCACAACAAAGCCGGCTCCAAACCCAAGCAGTCCGCCAATTAAATTGGCACGTGCAAAGAATGATCCGCGCATCGATGAGGGAATCGCTCGGCCAATGACATCGAATCGAGGGACCGATCCGACGCCATGCCCGAGATAGGAAATGGCAAAGACCGCAAAGAACAGTGGAAGAAGAATCGGAGAGTTCGGAATCGCCAGGATTAGAGCGGCAAGAATGAGATAGCCCAAGCAGCGACTGCCTTCCGCTGCGACGTAGATGAATCCCCGTCTTGCCTGATGTTGCACGTGTCCGGCCACAAAGATTTGTGGAATGAACCAACCAGCATACCGGATGGTGGACAGCAACCCGACAAGGATGTTGGATGCACCAAGTTGCCGTACAAACAACGAGAGGACGATGTTGGGATCAGCCAACGTCTTCCCGACTTCAGAGAATGCGCGGTTGAGAATCCCGTATCGAATGTTCTCGCGCTGCTCTAAGTCTTTATTCATCTCCATCATAGGCTTCGAGACAACCTGCTTCATATAACATCCACTGAGCATCTCGCATCTGCTCTTGCGTCACAAAACCGCGAACCTCGAACGTTCGAATTGCATGCTTGGGCACATATCGTGAAACAAGCTCCCAATCGACCGTTCCCAATCCCGGAGCGATATGGTCCGCCAGTCCGTCATTGTCGTGTAGGTGAATCCCGATCATTCCATGAGCAAAGCGCTCCAGCCATTCTCTCTGTGAATAGAACCCTAGCTCTCTTAGCTTCTCAGCATGGCCAACATGATGCCAATACTCGATGGTTCCGGGGCGAAGGGTCAGAAGCTCATCCATCTCGTGAGGCAAAGGTACTTCATAATAGTGGTCCCTGTTCTCTAATCCGAGACGGACGCCCATGGTCTCCGCATCGCCAACCAACTCGAGCAGGCTACAACGAAGCGCTTCCAGGTAAAGGGGGACCGCCTTCATTCGTTCCTCGATGTAGCGTTCCTTCAACTCAACGTATTCGCTCGAATGGTTTTCACGCTCCTTATACAAGGCTCGCATTCTCAGCTCGTAATCTTTGCCCACCGGGACTTCACCGGGGTGTACTACAATAGCCGTGGCCCCGAGGTGATGCGCGTAATGAATTGATCCTCGTACAAATTTCACGGCCTGGGAACGGAGCGATTCGTCCAGCGAGGTCATATGGATATCCCTCTCCATGCGCAGTCGCCTCGGGATCTCGCAGGGGCATGGCTCATGCACGCTCTCCACTCGAAGATCTTTTGGATCAACCGTCGCCATCATCTTGGGCGATACGGCATGATTGAGCTCCTGATGAGAGAAGCCAAACCGCCTTGCGACTGGAAAGAATTCGGCGAACGGTTCTTCTTGGGTCAGCGCCCACATGGTGGAAAGCGATGCGTGCCACACGCGGTTATTCTCAGGGCCTCGCTGTAAATCTGTCATAGAGGCCTAAAGGATATCCAGCAATTCAGTCAAGGATTGGATGGTGTAGTCTGGCGTCGGATACTCGTCGATTGGTTCCTTGACTTCGACGAGGTCGTCACAGATCAGGACAGACATGGCAAATCCGGCTTTCTTTGCACCGAGGATATCACGAGAAGGGCGATCACCAACATAGGCACAGCGGGCTGGACTCACTCCCATCTCGTTTGTCGCGATCTCGAAAATCTTAGTTCCGGGCTTCCGGTGCCCGGAGGATGACGAAAGAATGACGACGGCGAAGTAGGTATCGAGGCCGTATTCGACCAACGCCTGTGGAACGGCTTCGCGACTCGATGTGTTGCTAATGATGCCGAGCTGATATCCACGCTTGCTGAGTGCATCAACGACTTCACGTGCATCCCCACGGGCTACCCTCTTGCCCTGAGTCGCTCTCCACAGGTGCTCCAGTTGGAGCGCCTCTCCAGAGATTCTGTCTGTATCGACGTCAGGGCACATCCACTTCGTCCAAATCTCCTCTTCGGGTACTTCGCGCAGCGTATCCATCGCCCATTTCTTGTATGCGCCGGAGCGCTTCTTGAGAAGGGCATGCAATTCTTCGGGATCTCCCTCATAGGGGAGGACTCGTTTGAGTTCAGCAAGCGCCTCGCGCCGCATCTCGGGATCCTTAATCCTGTACCGCAAGGTCCCACCCATATCGAAAAGCACTGCATCCACAAGCTTGGTCATCTTCCTTCTCCTCTTGTCTATCCAGTAGCGTCAGGCAGCGGGAATGGAATCCGAACTCCCTGGTTGTATGTTGTAATCTCTGAGATCCCCATTTGTTGGAGCCGTTGCACAGCAACGTCAAGGTTTATACCTAGGTTCTCCGGCCAATGGGCGTCGGTTCCAATCGTGATGATTGGGTCTTTGCCTGCAGCATTACAGGCATCAAGATAGCTGGCCAGCAATTGCTGGGACGGATAAACATCTGCGACTGGATGATTAAGGCCTTTGACGTTGATCTCAAATCCCACGCCAAACTTAATAAGGGCATCGACAAATGACATGGCGGCTTCGCGATAGGAATCGAATGCGACCAAGGGATAGTATAGACCTGTGAAACGCCGAATCAGATCGGGGTGAGCAACGATATCAAACAGCTCTGATGTGACCACGTTTGTCATGAGGGCAAAAAACTTCTTGTAGATGGGCACTGGATCTGCCCCGACCAGCAGCTTGTGTGCCTGCTTCTTTGACGCAAAACGCACGCCGTCCATCTCGTGAGCGGACCCCATCATAAAATCAAGCTTTCGTCCAATAGCCTCTGCATATTTTGGCAAAGCTTCGGCAATCTCATCTTTCATATCATCGAAATAGTCCACCTCAATGCCGAGTCGGATCGTCAGATCCGGATACTCGGCCTGACACCTTTGGATGTCGCTCCAAACCTCGGCCATCGTGTCCGGTGTGAGGTGGTAATTGCTCGTTCTAAGGTTCATGTGATTGGTAATGGCGATTTCCGCCAAACCCAATTTGGAAGCCCTAGCACAATATTCCTCAACTGTTGCATGAGCGTCAGTACTGGTTGAAGTATGCAGGTGGTAGTCGACTAATCCTTGAACCGTCATTTGTTCCCTCCTCCGTTTAGTGATGGAAAAAGTCTGAGCAACTCACTGAAGTGCTCGATGAAATCGTCAGCCTCGGCCTTGGATTCGTAGTTAAACGCTACGGTTCTCAGACCAACAGCCTTTGCACCATCCAGTTCGGACCGCTTGTGGCCGACAAAGGACGCCTCTGGCGGGTCAAGATCTAGTTGGCTCAGTGCGGCTCGATAGATCGCCGGATGTGGTTTGCGTACACCCTCCTCGCATGAGGAGACGAAGACATCCCAAACCTGATCAATCCCATTTTGCTGCAACCATCCGAGCTTGGTCTCTTTGGCGTGGTAGGTATCGGTAATGATACCCAAGAAGTAGCCGCGCTGCTTTAGTTCGGTCAATGTTTCGCGTGCGCCATCGAAGAACCCAACGTCATCGGAATCCTTTTTCAATTCGATAATCGCAAGATCAAGGTACGCCTTATCCTCGATCCCCATGGAGCGAAGGCGGAACTCTATATATTCCCGCTTGCTGAGCTCTCCAATCATTGCCTTGTCTTTCATGACCTTCTGCTCGGCGGGATCGGATACCTGCTTTGCTTGGAGCGAATGGGCTTCTAGGAAACGTGCCAGATGCTGCCCGCGCCTCGGGCGATGATAAAGAATGTCTCCTGCATCGAAGAAGATGGCTTTTGTGCTATTCGCACTGAGCACGATACGTTTTGAGTCACCCTTTTTGGGGACGAGGTCAAGAATACCGCGAAGATCATCAATCACGGCACTAGGAACTGGTTCTACAGGTTCAGGCTCATCGACTACAGGATGAGTTATTTGAACCGCCATTCCAAAGCCAGCGCGATGGGCCCCCAGAATATCACGACTGATCTTGTCTCCAACGTGGATGCACGCTTCAGGTAGCGATCCGATTTGTTGCGCTGCATAAAGGAAAATGTGCGGATCTGGTTTCCGTCGGCCATAAATCGAAGATGCTACGACGACTTCGAAGTAATTCAACATCCCGTATCGTGTCAGGTTTTTCACGACAGAGTCCTTGCTCATCACGTTGCTGATGATGCCTAGCTTGTAGCCGCGATCCGCTAATTCTCTCAGCACCTCAACGGCTTCAGGTCGTGCTTCACGGCAATAGAACGATAGCTCAAGTCGCAGCATGAACTCGTCGCAGATTCCTTGCAATTCTTCGATGGTGAAATCGAAGTCTTTCAGGACGTAGTCAGAGCAAATCTTCAGTGCGGGTAGTTCCTTCAGAGAACGTGTGTTCACCTGACGGTAGGCTTTCAATCCGGCACGCACGGATTCATAGAAGGAGGATTCCGAGCAACCTGGGTTCAGTTGCTCGTTCATGAGAAAGCGAAATAGGTTCGCGCTGGCTTTTCGACGAAGATCTTCGTCAAAGGCCAACGTTTCCAGGGTTCCCCCCATGTCAAAGAATACTGTGTCAATTCTAGTCATGTCATTCCTCAACACCTTTGTGGTCAAACACCAATTGCTACTGGCAACGCATCGCATGGTTGGCTACAACCGTTCTTGCTGTTTGCCGCTCTTATGCTGTTACTGACAGGATTCGTCAGTGCCTCCACTTCCGATGAGCTCCTCAGTCCCTATGTCATAAAGGTTGTAGCGATTCAACGTGATCCAAACATTCTGATCTGCGTGGATCATGCTCTGACCCTGCTCACGAGTGACGAGGGAAATGTCTCCGGCTTGAAGGAATATCAATGTTTCGCATCCAGCCATCAGCGAGGTATAGACGTTCATCTCGATCGAGTTTTCGACCGGGGAGGTTGACATCTTGAGCCACTCAGGATGCATAACCAAAGACACGGCCTGTCCTTCGCTCACGCTGTCGGCGATGCCGTCCAACGGCACAGTCATGGTTCCTGCTGTACCGGAGTACACCTTGTGCCCATCCTCGACGGCGATCGTTCCATCCAATCTGTTGATTCGCGGATTCCCCATAAAATCGGCCACAAACAAATTGGCGGGGGAGTTGTACAAATCGGTCGGAGAAGCATCTTGCTGCAAGAGACCCAACCGCATGACCGTGACCCGGTCGGACAGGGTCAAGGCTTCGACTTGATCGTGGGTTACATAGACAGTGGTAGCGCCGGACTCGGTGTGCAATCGCTTGAGTTCCGATCGCAAGTGCATCCGCAGTTTCGCATCGAGGTTCGAAAGCGGTTCATCCATGAGGAACGCTGAAGGCTCGGTAACCACCATTCGCGCGATGGCGACGCGCTGTTGCTCTCCTCCCGAAAGTTCGGACGGATATCGATCCTCATACCCGGCCATTTGTAGTTTTTCGAGCATACCCATCACAATCGTGCGGATCTTGTCTTTGGGGATCTTCTTCTCCTTGAGGCCGAACGCCACGTTCTGATACACCGTCATGTGTGGCCACAGAGCGTAGCTCTGGAATATCAGTCCGACGCCGCGGTCCGGTGCGGCGACATGCTTGCCTAACGGCACCGAGTAGACACAGCGATCGTTGATGAACACCTCTCCTTCTGAAAGCTCCTCCAACCCTGCGATCATGCGCAGGGTTGTGGTCTTCCCACACCCTGACGGACCAAGCAGGGTATGAAACTCCCCCTTCGCAATTTCAAGGTTGAGACGATCAACCGCTGTAACTTTCCCGTACCGCTTTGTGACGCCCTGCAAAGAGATGAATTCCACAGTCCTACCTCCAAAGTCTAGATGCGGGTCGCAGCTTACCGCCGCGACCCACTCGGTTCTCGTTACCCTCCGTTAATCAACCAGAACTCCTGAATCTGCAAGGCGTTTTCCCATATGAATTCCATGTCGAGCGGCCACACCTGCATCGGAGGATCCAGGGAGACTGCACCCTGTGCTCTCGGATAGCCAAGCATCGGGTTGGCATTCCCAGGACCGAACCACGGGGCAAAACCCCGCAGCATTCGCAGGTTCTCTCCCTCGTAGTACGGGGGCTCTAGCTCCGTCAGACCTAGGTCGATTGGCTCGGGAGTCCCCATCACCCAACGAATCCACAACTTGGCGGTGTTTGGGTGCTTGGCGAATGCGGCGATGGCAATATACGACTCTCCCACTTGAACGTCCACTGGCTCGATGTCTGCGATCGCATTCACGAGCCCGTCCGACTGATTCAGAGTGAGCTTCGATGTCCCAATGTAGAAGCTGATCGGCGGATTCTCCTGTCCAGGTGTCCCGACTGCCTTGGCGACGTCCGCCGAAGAGCTTTGCAGTACCGGATCGTTCTTCAACACGCGATAGATCAATTCGTATCCGGCATTCTCGATTCCGCACGTGTACTCGAGGGTCCCGTACTCCGCCTCGTAAGCAGCCAGCAATTCCTCGTCGTGATTCACGAGGTTAGAGATGTAGTTAAAGGTACTTTCAGAGGTCATCGGGTTCTTGAGCGTAACTTTCCCCTTCCACTCCGGTTGGGTGAGGTCCCAGACGTTGTCGATGGGAGGTCCATCCGGATTGGCCTCGGTATTATAGATGATGCCGCCTAAGCTCAACCGCTGAAAGAGAGCCGGATTCTTGTATTTCTCTGGCAAGTAAGCAGCCACCGTATCTGGTACGAAGGTGAAGATCATCTGTTCGGGGAGGGCTCGAAAGACAAATTCAGAACCGCCGGTGAATATGACATCGGCCTCATACCGACCCGCTTTGTGCTCTCGGAACATCTTGTCGAGAGCTCCCGTTGACCCCAAGTCGTACACTTGAACATCGATCGCGTACTCATCCCAAAACGAGTCAGAAGCAAGGAACGTCCGCGATGACGACGAGTAAACGATGCAGGTCCCCTCTTCCTTTGCCGCCGCGATGATCGCGTCCCAGTTCTGGGTTTCCGTTGCGTAGGGCCCCAATTCAACTCGCTGCAGCCATTCATCGAGCGTCTCTGCAAATGCTCCGAGCGTCACGACGAGAAGAGCGACGCTTGCCAACAACAACACTACCTTTCGGTTCCAGATCATGCTACTGCACCTCCTTGATGCTTTTCTCGTAACGTCTTTGCGCGTTCGAGTCCGCAATCGTCTGAATACGGTTGAACGCAGCTATCCACCAATGTGTTCCAGCTTCGACTTGCCAAGCGCGCTCGCGAGGAAATACCCACTTAGCGTCATCAGGATGATGAGCACCGCGATGGCATTCGCTTGTTGGGTGAATCCCTGTTCGACATACCGATACGTCATCGACGTCAGCAAGCGTGTTTTTGGAGTGACTAGCAGAACGATCAAGCTAAGCATTCTCATGGATGTAATCAGGCTCAAGATAAACCCGGCCATCATCCCGCTCTTCCCGAGTGGGATGATAATCTTCCACATCCGTTTTACCCACGATGCGCCACGTAGGTAGGCTGCCTCTTCCAAGGACTTGTCAATCTGCATCATTGCGGAGATTCCAGTTCGCGACGTGTACGGCAGGCGCTTCGCTACCGTAACCAAGACCAACAGAGTAAACGTGCCATAGAGACTTGGTATCGGCCCCCACGATCGTGCGAACATGCTGAGGAAGATTCCGCCGAACGCGATCGACGGGATGATGTACGGTGTGAACGCCAGGTTCTCTATGAGTTTCGACATGAACGATCCTCGCGCCTTGACAACGGCATAGCCAAAGAAGAGTCCCGCCACACTAGCAACTACTGCCGAAATGACAGCCAGCCGGATTGTATTCCACATGCCGCCCAGCACGTACGGATCCCGTAGGATTCCCGCGTTTGCGGCATAGACCGAACCAGGTGCACCAATCCAGTAGGTGAGCGTTAGTTCGCGAAAATTGAAATCGCCATTCAACGTCAGGCTCTGTAGAAGCAACATCGATAAAGGAGCGAGGATACACACGCCAAGAAACGTGCATACAACAATAGTGATCGGAATCTTCGCGCGGCCTAGCTTCATCCGCTGTATTCGCGTTCCCTTGCCTCCGATCGTTGTAAACTTCTTTCGCACACCGATGACCTTAGCATTCATATAGATGGTTAACGATGAAATCAGAATGAGGAAGACGACCAACGCGTAGGCCGATCCCTCGATGCCGTTGCTAAGCAGAGCATAGACCCGCGTTGAGACCGTGTAGTAGCGCACAGGAAGACCCAGAATTGCGGGTGTCCCAAATGTTCCAAGCCCCTTGCTGAAGATCAAAACGAACGCCGATCCCAGCGCTGGAAGCATCAGAGGGAACGTGATCTTTCGCAGAACAGTTTTTTTCGATGCCCCGAGAACGCGTGCTGTGTCCTCAAGCTGGCTGTCCATCGAGGCGATGGCGCCGGAGACTAGGATAAATGCATACGGAAAGTAGTGTATCGTCATCGCCAGCACGATCGGGATGTAGCCATAGGACAACCAATTCGGGACATTTACTCCCATTGCCTCGAAGAAGCCGGGAGATCCCCCAATGCGTGAGTTTTTGAAAACTGTGAACCAGGCGAGAGCCATCACCCAGGAAGGCATCACGTACGGAATGATGGAAATATTGGCGATCAGCCGTTTCAACGGAAGATCCGTCCGAACGACGAGCCATGCTAGAAGGGATCCGAGCGGAAGCGCAATCAGAACCACTCCAAGAGCGATGGACAGGCTGTTGAGGAGGGGCTTAACCAAGAGAACCTGAGTCAAACGGCTGGCCGCGACTCGCTGCCAGTGGTAGAGCGTCCACGCACCAGGCACAGCATCCGGGACCAGACGAGTATCGTTATAACCGAAGGTACTAGCACCAATTACGATTTGGATGAGCGGCAGCACAACCAGGACAGCTAGGACAGCGAGCAGGACCAATCCCATGACCTTCTCCGGGCGGCTCAGCCACCTCAGCAGGCGGAATCGCACTTTCGTTAAGGTGGTCACAATGCCGGATGTTTCAGAGTACGTACCGTCAAACTCGCCCATATGTCCTCCTGCTCATTTCCAGATCGGATGTGCCTTTAGGATAGCTACAAATGACGCACAAGTCAAGTCATTGTGCAACGAGCGTTGCGCATAATCGCGACAATGTCCTTTACAAGCGTATTAGATTGTTGTAGCAGATATATCCAAGACTCCAGCGCAACACGAATAGTGATAAACTGCGCTAAGCTCACTTTGGCTGTAGAAAGAACGACCCCGCTGAAAACGCGTAGGCCTCATGAAAAATACCGTAAAAACTAGGCGCTTTCGTCCGTATGCTCATGATGGACCAACGTATATTCGTAACCAAATTGGCGGCGAAGGTCTTGTAGGCGGTTCAGCGCCGGGATGACATCAGATGCCCTGAGCTTTGCGATATCCAAAATGATTGCGGTAACAATGGCAAGTGGCACCATGTTGGTGTGGTAGATGGTCGCCGGCCCTCTACGCGCAGCCAGGGCGATTGTTACATGATCGACCATTTCCTTGGCCACAGAGTCTGTGATGAGTATGGTCGGGCAGCCGATCTCGCGTGCCAAGGAGATCCCGTGTCGGTGTTCCTGCGGAACGGCGATGAAACTGAACAACACGAGGGCATCATCCGCAGAAAGCAGTTGGAGCTGCTCCAGAATGGCACGCCCCTCGGCAGTGATTGCTTGTACATCGAAACCGAATCGACGGAGGCGAAATTTAAACATTTCCGCCAGAGGGCCCTGAGGACCACGTCCGCATATAAAGACTCGCCGAGCGGCAATGAGGAGCTTGGCTGCTGCATGAATGTCTTCAATGCGAATGGTCTTCAGGGACTCCTTGAGAAACATCGTTTCGGTCTCGATAACCTGCTGATAGAGGTTCTCAGACCGGATTTCAGAAAGGGTTTTCCCCAGCTTCTCCCCGGGAGTGATTTCCTGCCGATACAAGTCCTGCAAGTCGCTTCGTAGGTTGGTGTATCCTCTGTACCCGAGGCTTTGCGCCAACCGAACGAGCGTTGATTTGTGCACGCTGAGATTCTTCGCAGCCTCATCGACGCTGAGGAAGATGTACTCTTCGTAGTCGGCAAGAATGATCTGAATGAGGTTCTTCTGAACTTTCGTCAATCGAGAAAAGCCTGATTTGACCTTATTTCTGAGATTTTCCATAGTAATTCGTCTCACTCTTATCAGAACGCATGATACGGTTTACGCGTCTCAAAGGCAACTGACGTGCAACAGAGGTTGTAAGTAGCAAACAAAAGATGTTCGTGACAACTGCGCTGCAACGAATATTGCGCATCGATCGAATACATAGTATATTATCGGTTCTGTTGGGACTTGGAGCGAGACCGGAAGGCGTAGGAGGTCTGGTATGCGTTCACGGAAGAGGCGAGATGGTCTGCGAGATTCCGTCTTCGGGCATATGCTAATGGTGCTTGCTGCCCATTTCCTCTCGATGGTCGACCTTCCACGCGCACGGCGGCCGGCATCTTTCTTTAAGGCCTCTACAAGCTTCTCGTGACACTCACATCATAGTCGGTAGCAAGGAGGCGTACAGTGAAAACGATTGGTATCGTTGGCTTGGGAGACATGGGCATCGGAATGGCCAAGAACATTCTTGCCAGTGGGTTCGATGTCATTGGGTTCGATCTACGAGCCGAGCGATTGGAGATGCTTGAAGCGCTGGGAGGAAAGGCGGCCAAGAGCCCTTGTGAAGTGGGTGAAGCATCTGGTGTTGCCTTCGTGATGGTTCTAAATGGTAAGCAGGTGTGGGATGTACTCACATCAGATGACGGCTTACTGCAGACGATGCGCCCGGGATCCACGGTCATCATTTCGGCAACGATAGAGCCGAGGGAGATGCGCGATGCTGCAGCAGCAATATCGGATAAGGGGGTGAACGTAATCGATTCGCCGGTAAGCGGAGGGAAGTCCGGCGCTGACTCGGGAACCCTCACTATGATGACCGCGGCGAAGAAGGCGGTCTTTGATTCCCAACAGGATGTGTTGCATGCAGTTGGGGAGAAGATATTCCATGTTGGGGAGGAGCCCGGCATAGGGCAGACGGTGAAAGCGGCGTTGCAGGCGCTTATTGGGACATCCTTTGCCGGCATCTTCGAGTCTCTCGTGCTGGGGGCAAAAGCGGGAGTGAAGGGAGAGACCATGTTTGAGGTGTTCGGCGCCAGCGGCGTGAGCAGCCCTCTGTTTCTGAACTGTGCCAAGTTGATCATGGAGCGAAAGTTTGAGAACACAGGAAGCCGGATTGCCACAATGTACAAGGATCTTGGGATCAGCATGGCCATGGGTAAGGAGACTGGAGTGCCGCTGTTCACAACCAGTGCGGCGCATCAGCTTTTTCAAGCCGGTATTTCGCGCTTCCCTAAGGAAGACAACTGGGCGTGTGTAAAAGTGCTGGAGGAAATAGCTGGTACAAAGGTTCAGTGGTAGCAGGAACTACAAGCAAGAAGAGACAAGCACAAAGCACAGGAGGAGCAAGAGAATGGCAAAGCTAGGAGTGATCACCGATGGGATCAGCCGCGATCTCGAGCATGCATTGGATGTTATGGATGAGTACAGCCTGAAGTACGCGGAGTTGCAGTACGTTTGGGACAAGGAGGTCGGCGACCTAAGCGCATCCGAGATTGAAAGGATACGAAATCTGACTGGGTCGCATGGAGTATCCGTTTCGTGTGTTTCTAGGGGAATCTTCGGTGGCCTGTTCCTTGGAGATATGGAGAAGGACAATCCTGTCTTCGCAGGACAGATTGACGCGCTCAAGCAATGCATCGATACGGCGAAAGCGCTTGACTGTTCACTGGTGCGAGTGATGAGCTTCCGCAAAGAGATGATACTATTTGGCGATCACGGGGCAGATGTCTGGAATGTCGCGACTGGAGCCTGGGACAAGCTCGTGGCCTTGATGGAAGTCCCGGTACGGATCGCCGAACGAGAAGGGGTCACATTGGTCGTTGAGACCGGGAACAACGCAATGATCACCTCAGCCTACCTGGGAAGGAAGTTGATCGACGAATTGGCGACCGACAACCTGAAGGTACTGTGGGACCCATGCAACAGCCTGTACTGCAATGAACCGGCATTCCCTGACGGGTACGAGGAGCTCCGGGGCGGGTACTTGGGGCACGTTCACATGAAGGACTCACTCATCGACATACCGCGCGCCAACGTGGATTGCACACCACTTGGAGACGGAGGCATGGCACCGTACCTGCAGCCGATCGCCGATGCACTGAAGGCTGACAACTACAGTGGTGCAATCTCATTGGAGAGCGTTTATCGTCCGGACGGAGGAAGCTTCGAGGATGGCTTTCGTGCCTCCATTGAGGTCTTGAAAGGGTTATTCTTTTGAATCACCTGTCTTGCATAGATGGGGTGGCTACAAACTTCTGAAAGAAAGGAGCCCATGTGACTGATACGAAGCTGCAAATTGGGATCGCTCCTAGTCGTTCATATCGTGGCGATTGGTGGAGCATGCTCCAGGACTGTTTGCACGGGGGATTTTCCGGTGTGGAATTCAAGTACGAGCTGCCGTTCATCGCCCCGGGTCGGGTAAGCGATGATCTCGTCTGCAAGATCGCCCACATAGGCCGAGAGGAGGGGCTCTTCTTCTCCATACACGCCCCTTACGTAAACATCGGCGCTATTCTTCCTTACCGCTTTCAAGCGGCGATCGACGAACATAGACGGGCTCTCGATTGCGCCGCGCAGATTGGTGCGAGGACTTACACCGTCCATTCAGGGTGGGTAGAAGCGAAATACGCTACCGAAGAGCTGATAACAATCTGTCATGACCATACGGCTGAAGCAACGCAACGCATGATTGAGCACAATAGCGAAATAAAAATCTGCCTGGAGAACCAAAACTCCGCCGACAAGAAGAAGGTCAAGTGCGCGGCAAGCGCGGAGCAACTCCACTCTCTTGCCAGTGAGATCGATCGCTCCGTCTATTTTACCTTTGACATTGGCCATGCCAATGTCTTTGCCGGTAAGCCGATCGAATTTCTTAGATCCCTCGGCCCTTACCGGGTGCGCATGTGCCATGTGCATGACAACAATGGGCTTCAAGATGAGCACCACGCTCTGCAAACAGGCAATATCGATTGGCGTGCCTTTGTCGAGGCATACAGCACAGGTGATTATCCATTCCCCTTGTTCTTCGAGCTCTCAAGCAATGAGGAGTTTATTGCGGGGAAGGATCTCATTGAGGGCATCTGGGTTGAGGTTCACAACCGTGCGCCCGTCTAGGATCGCGGCACGGTCGTAAACTTAGTTCTCGGCTATATCCAGGCCTGGGAATGATCGTCATCCACTAGGTTGAGGTCTCCCACGCTTGCATTGATCCGCGCTTGTTCGGGTGTCTTGCATCCGGGGATGACACAGCTCACGGCAGGATTCTTCAAGCACCAAGCCAGAGCGTATTGGGGGAGACTCACGCCATCGGGAAGCTCGTCCCGCATGATGTCACGAATCTCTTCCTGCATGCGCGCCATGGTTGGCTGATCGTACTTAGATGCTCGTGACTCTGACTTATCGAAGGATGCCACGTCTTGATAGTGTCCGCTCAGTAACCCGCTTGCCAATGGAACACGAGCCACAACTCCCAAGTCCTGATCCAGACACTCGGGGAAGACCTCGAGCTCAGCATCGCGTTCGAGTCTGTTGTACTTGACCTGGATAACGGACGCGCCTACGCTTGATGCCTTACGTGTCTGGTACTCTCTCAGCTCCTTGCTCTTTCTAGAAACGGAGACTCCCAAGTGTCTAATCTTGCCAGCTTGTTTCTGTTTGTCAAGCATCGTCCATAGCTCATCGTTATCGAACACCTCGTTAGAACCGGAGTGGAATTGGTATAGATCGATGTAATCCGTCCCAAGAGCGCGTAGCGATGCTTCCAACTGCTGCTGTACCTCCGCAGCCGTCCAAGCCTGCTTGTTCTGCGTTGGGCTTATCTTCTCATGTCCGAATTTCGTGGCAATAATCCAATGGCTGCGCGAAGACGCGATAGCGCATCCAGCCAGCGTCTCGGCGAGATGATTTATGCCGTAGCACGGCGCGGTGTCCAAGAGGGTAACGCCATTGTCTTTTGCCGTGGCAACCATCTCTGCCGCTTCCTCCTTTGTAAACGTCTTTCCCCAGCGTCCGCCAAATTGGTACGTGCCGAGCCCGATTACCGACACCTTTATGTCAGTCTTTCCTAGTCTCCTGTAGCGCATGTGTCCTCCTCAGCGGGTTACGCCTTGTTGATAGTCTGTGATCCACCTCATTCACCGGACAGTGCTCTCGGCCTAGCATGAGTACGCAGTTCATTACCCGTCATTATACTTCATGATTCGTACGATACCCCTCCCCCGCGAAGGATAGTTCACCAAAGGGGCCTCCCTTGCCGCGATCATGCTGGGACGTTACCCTCTCGCTGCCTTTAGCGGAGCAACACTGAGAGGAGTTGAGCAATGGTCACCATCAAGGACATCGCGCGAGACGTGGGTGTGTCTCCCTCAACTGTATCCCGCGCACTGAGCGGTAGCCCGCTCATCAGCGATGAGACAGGAGAAAAGGTTCGTATGGCTGCGCAGCGTCTGGGCTACGAGCGAAACGAACTTGCGCGAGCGCTGGTTAAGGGTTCTTCGGAGGCAATTGGGCTGATCATCCCAGACATCACCAATACCTTCTTTGCCGATATCGCCAGTGGAGTCGGCGAAGCTGCGGATGCCGCCGGTTATGGAGTCATCCTGTGTAACACGAATGGGTCCACCAGCCGCGAGGCAAGCTACATCAGCCTCCTGCGCCGCAAGCAGGTGGATGGCCTTGTCCTTGCCACGGCCACACTCAATGACCCGTCTACGAAGAGCCTTTCACAGACAGAGACACCTTTTATACTCGTATCTCGTATATGCCAAGATGTGAACACGTCTTATGTAATTGGCGATGATCGCGCAGGCGCGCGTCTCGCGGTGGAGCACCTGATCGAACTTGGCCATAGCAGGATAGGTTTCATCGGTGGGCCAGCGAACGTTCAGTCGAGCCGCGATCGGAGGGCAACCTATCGGAAGGTCCTTCGCCAGCATGGCCTCTCCGCGGATGACGCTTGGGTCTGCTATGCTGACTTCACCCAGGCTGCCGGTCGTGAGGCCGGCAAGCGGATTCTTTCTCTTGAGAATCGCCCGGCGGCAATCTTTGCCGCGAACGATGTGACCGCCCTCGGGGTGCTGGAAGCCGCGGATGAGCTCGGCCTCTCTGTTCCAAAAGACCTCTCACTTGTAGGATATGACGACATATCCTACGCATCGCTTCCACGCATTCAGCTAACTACTGTTGCCCAGCCCACGTTTGAGATGGGAAAGATCGCCACTGAATGGCTCCTCTCCGTACTCAGCAAGGAGGATACTGCACCATTGTATCGTGTCCTCGAGCCTCATCTTGTCGTGCGCAGCACCAGCACTCGTCCCAACCAGAATGATTGACCTTGGCATAGTTGCAGCCTATAATGCAAACGTTAGCAAAGAAGCCGCATGGGGCGACTTAATCTAAGGGGGAGAAATGACTAAGAAAGTAGATGTGTTGTGCATCGGACACATTGATAAGGGCAGGATTGTGGTCGAGGGGGAGCGGACGGATGCCACCGGAGGTGCGATCTACTACGGTGGAATGGTCCTGCGCAAGCTGGGACTGGATATCGCTGTGTTGACGCGCGTGGCCAAACAAGACATTGGGCTGTTGGATGATCTGAAGGAGGCCGGTGCTGAAATCCTTCCCATATTTACCGAAGAGACAACCGGGATAGAGAACATCATCCCAGACCGCAATTCCGATGGGCGAACTTGCTACTTGCTCGGATTTGCCGGTACGTTCACCGCTGAAGACCTGCCGCCCGTCGATGCACGCGTTTACTACATGGGGACGATCGTCCCTGGCGAGGTCGATCTGCCGCTCCTCAAAGAAATTGCTTCGCGCGGCCCACTGGCTGTCGATGCACAGGGGTTCTTGCGCAAAGAAGTGAACAAGGAGTTAATCGGTGATCGCTGGGAACAGGCGCGCGAAGTACTCCCTCTAATACACTATCTCAAGGTGGATAACCGTGAGGCGGCAACAGTCACAGGAGAGACGGATCGCTACAAGGCAGCGAAGATCCTCCGCGATTGGGGAGCTAAAGAGGTCGTTCTCACCCATCAGGAAGGGGTCATGGTGCAGATCGGCGATGAAGTGGTGGAAGCTCCATTCCGTCCGCGCTCGCTAGCCGGACGAACCGGACGGGGAGATAGCTGTTTCTCTTCCTACTTTGGACGCCGATTGCTCGGAGATTCTCCCGCGCAGGCAGTGCGTTTCGCTGCAGCACTCACGACCCTCAAGCTGGAAGAGCCTGGCCCATTCCATCGCGATCTCTCTGAAGTTCTCGAACTCATGGGTAAGCTCTAGCGAGGGCACCTGTGCTTCCAAGGGACGAATGAATACAGACTACAAGCTGTTTGCTCTTGACGTCGATGGAACCCTGCTGGAGCGCGATGGGACGCTGTCCTCATCTACTAGACAGTTCCTAGTACGACTCTCCAAACAGAGCCGCGTGACACTTGCCACAGGAAGGTCCGTCAGCGCCGCTTCGCCATGGATCGATGTCATTGGAATAACGACCCCGGTTATTCTCTATCATGGCGCGGTAGTCTACGATCCAGTGGAGAAGCAAGCGCTTCACGAAGAGCATGTACCCGGAGAGCTTGCTCGCAGAGTATTCGCTGCGGCAAGGGGTTTTCCAGTTCACCCTCAGATCTATCGCTCTCTTGATGATCCACTCGTCTACGTGTCGAAAATGACAGCCCAGATCGAAGCATTCTTCGCGCGGGAAGGCCTTTCGGGCAAAGTGATTGAGAATGAGGCGGAAGTCTTGGCGGTGGAACCTATCAAGATGCTATTCATCGGTGACCCAACAGAGCTTCCGCCTTTTGAGGACGAGCTTCGCAGTGTAGCCCCCGAACTTACCATCATGCGTTCGGAGAAGAAGTACGTGGAGGTCCTCCCGCCAGGAGCATCGAAAGGTAACGCACTCGCCTGGCTCTGCGAGTACTTGGATATCCCGCTTGCGGACACAGTGGCCGTTGGAGATCAGATGATCGATCTGTCGATGATTGAGCGGGCTGGGCTGGGGGTGGCGATGGCGTACAGTGGACCCGAGTTGCAGGTGCGTGCCGATGCGGTCATCTCCCAGATAAGCGAGCTTGAATCACTACTCTAGGAGCAGAGAATGAGTCACAAGGAGTTTTCGCTTGGATTGAATGGGGCAACGATCGTGCGAGCGAGCCTTGAAGCGGGCTTGACCGCGGCAAGAGAGGCTGGATTTTCCTTCTACGAACCGCGCATTCCCACCCTTGCCGATTGCGAAGAACGTGGGTGTAGGAAGGATGTGCTTGATTCTCTTTCCGATGCCGGCCTTTCTTGGCTTCCGCTGAACGCTCTCGAAGGCCTATTCGAGCTTGCGCCCGATCGTTTGCTCGCGCGAGCAGAGGAGATCTTCTCGCTTGCTGAGCAGTTCAACGTACGGCAGGTGATCATTGTCCCCGGAAAGGGAAGGCCGTCCCTTTCCGCTGCGCAGGAACTCCTGGCGGAGATCAGTGTTCTAGGGAGCAAACACGGTGTTAGCCTGTTGTACGAATTCATCGGATTTGCCGAGCACGCATTCCCATCTCTAGGGGAAGCGCGTGCTGTCGCCTCTGGAGCCGGTCTTCCCCTCGTTCTTGACACTTTTCACCTTGCGGTTGGTTGTACCGATCCAGGGCAAATTGCTTCGCTGCCAACAGAGGCAATCGGTCTGGTTCACCTCTCAGACGCACTGACCGCCGGGAAGCAAGTGGCAGAGATCACTGATTCTGACCGCGTGCTTCCGGGGGAGGGAGGACTTCCACTCGCAGGCTACGTCAAGGCAATTGTGGATACGGGCTACGCTGGGCCGTTTTCGGTGGAGGTCTTTCACCCCAAGTACGGACTGGGCGAGCCGGAGATGGTTGCCCAGGATGCATTTCGTCGGGCAAGTCAATTATTGAACGAAGTAGCCAAGGAGGTCTAGATGAGCAACATCAAGATAGGGCTGATTGGCGCTGGGCGTATTGGACGGCTGCACGCAGCGAACCTAAGCCACCGCGTCAACGGAGCGGAGATAGTCGCGGTTGCCGATGTATTCCCCGAGGCAGCGAAGAAGTGCGCGCAGGAGCTATCAATTCCAAGCGCTCTTGATGACCCGCGTCGGATACTCGATGACCCGAGAATCGATGCAGTGTTCATCTGCACGAGCACTGACACACATGCGTCCTTGATCGAGCAGGCAGCGGAGGCAGGGAAGCACATCTTCTGCGAGAAACCGATCGCACTCGATCTCCCAACGATCGATCGAGCACTTGCAGCTGTCGAAAAGGCCGGTGTATCGCTGCAGATTGGCTTCAACCGGCGCTTCGACCCAAACTTCCACCGTGCACACGATTTGGTCGCTGGAGGCAAGATCGGACAACCTCACGTGCTGCGAATCACGAGCCGCGACCCTGAGCCACCCCCACCGGGGTACGTCAAGACATCGGGGGGCATATTCCTCGACATGATGATCCACGATTTCGATATGGCTCGTTACCTGATGCAGGACGAGGTGGAGGAGGTCTATGCGTCGGGAGCCGTTCTCGTCGATCCGCGCATCGGTGAGCTCGGAGATGTTGACACTGCTGTTGTCACCCTGCACTTCAAGAGCGGGGCGCTCGGAGTGATAGATAACTCTCGTCGAGCTGTGTACGGGTACGATCAACGTGCGGAGGTGTTTGGGGAGAAGGGGACAATCGTGGTCTCCAATCCCAAGCCTGACACCGCCGTACTGAGCGGTTCAGAGGGTGATCATTCATCTGCGCTGTACCACTTCTTCACCGATCGTTACGTGGATGCCTACGTGGCAGAGGCAGAATCGTTCATCCGAGCAATCGAAAAAGGGGAACCCCCTGAGGTCAGCGGACGTGACGGCAAGATCCCCGTGGTCATAGGTTACGCGGCCAAGCTTTCCCTTGCCGAGAACAGGCCCGTGCGGCTGGAGGAGATCGATCCGGGCCTCAATCTGTAGAAGGAGGCGATGTGCGATACGGAGTGTGCAGTTGGATATTCGGGGATACTCCGCTGCTGCGGGTTGCAGAGCTTCTCTCAGGGTTGGGCTACGATGGGATAGAGCTCTTCGCCAACTGGAAACGCTATCCAGCACGTGCGACGCAGCACGTTCTCTCCGAGCATGGCCTCTCCGTCTTCTCTCTCACCCCGGATAGTGTCGATCTTGCGCACCCGGAGGACGACATCAGAGCCAAGGCTCGCAATTATTATCTGCGCCTCCTTGACTACGCCTCCGAGCTGGGATCTCCTCTGATCGGCTGTCATGGTGCGGTAGGTCGTCTGCGCGCTATTTCGGGACAGGCAGAGGAAGAACGACTCCTAGCAGAAGAGGTTAGTCTAATCTCTGCACGAGCCGAAGAACTGGGCCTACGCATCGCGTTGGAGGGACTTAACCACTACGAGTCGCATCTCCTGAACACGGCAGCCCAGATGCAATCATTCGTGGATGAAGTTGGCGCTTCGAAGGTAGGGATCCTTCTCGACACGTACCACATGAACATCGAGGAGGAGGATCTTGTCGGTGCAATCAAGACCGCTGGCAAGAAGCTGTTCCTGTTCCATGTGGCGGACTCTAACCGTCGAGCAGTTGGGCGTGGGCACATCCCGTTCTCAGATATCTTGCGCGGGCTTGAACAAGCAAACTACTCTCGCCCGATCATCGTTGAATGCACCGCGCCCGGACCCGATCCATTTGCAGTAATGAAAGGGCCGGGTTGGTACGAGCAAACGGTCAATGAGGTCCAGAAGAGCATAAGCGAGCTACATCGATTGGAAGGTGCATCCCAAGGGAAATAACAGCAGTTTGCTATTTGCCAAGGCGTTGTTATAATCCGCAATACAAACGTTTGCAAAGGAGGAGTAATGAAGGGACTAGTACTATCGGCTCAGTGGGAGCCGCGACCGGGTTATCAGGTCTCAGAATTTGAGAAGAGAACAGGAAAGGCAGTGGCCGGATTCAATATCTGGCGTCATCCGAAGCTTGAAATGAAGGACGTTCCAAAGCCGCAGCCTGGCCCAGGTGAGGTCTTGCTGAAGATTCACGCCTGCGGGATATGCGGCTCGGACATCCACTTCTACGAGCATGACTCCGACGACTACATCCTCTATCCTGGCCTTACCAAGTTTCCGGCGATCATCGGGCACGAGTTCTCCGGTGAGATTATGGAGATAGGTCCTGGGCCAGAAGGGAAGCAGTTCAAGGTTGGGGATCGAGTGACGGCCGAAGAGATGGTGTGGTGTGGCTATTGCCGAGCTTGCCGTGACGGGTTTCCTAATCACTGCGCGAATCTGGAGGAAATAGGATTTACAATTGACGGGGCGATGGCGGAATACATCGTTGTACCGGCGAAGCTGTGCTGGAGTATCGACTCCATCTTTGAGCGCTATTCCGACGAAGAGACGGCATGGAATGTTGCCGCAACAACTGAGCCCACGTGTGTTGCGTACAACGGGATATTCGAACGAGCGGGTGGATTCCGTCCTGGCGCGTATGTTGTTGTCTACGGCGCCGGCCCGATCGGCCTGGGGGCGATCCAGCTCTCCAAGGCATCCGGAGCGGCTAAGGTAATCTCCTTTGAGGTATCCGCGCCGCGGCGGGAATTGGCGAAGAAAGTCGGAGCGGATGCGGTGTACAATCCGCTCGAAGTCTCTCCTTCTGAAGTGGTAATGGATCTGACCGGCGGTGCGGGAGCTGACCTCTCGGTTGAGGCAGCAGGAGCACCGGACAAGACGATCCCGGAGATGGAAAAGACACTGGCAATCAACGGTAAGATCGCTCAGATTGGTCGCGCAGCAACGCGAGTACCGATGTACCTGGAGAACTTCCAGGTCCGCCGTGGTCAATTGTTTGGCGCGCAGGGTCATTCCGGCCATGCCATCTTCCCGTCAGTAATAAGGATGATGGGCTCTGGTCTTATCGACAATTCCAAGATCATCACTTCTACCTTCCCACTCTCTCAGGCACTCGATGCCCTTGCGAAGGCGTGCAAACGCGAAGATGGGAAGATCGTCATCAAGCCGTAAAGGAGGAGAAATGGCCAAGTGGCTTACAACAGAGCTTCCTCAGGTGGTATTTGAGGATTCACAAGTCGGACGGTTGAAGAAGGAAATCTGGGACGCATCTGAAGAGCAGATCGACCAGATCCTCGCGGAGTACGGTATCCCTGGTCCTTCTGAGATGGTGACTCCGGGATCATACATTCAGACAACTCCACGCGCGAAGGTAGAGGAGAACCGACGGAAGAACGATATTGTCATAATCCCCGTTGCCTCTACGGAGCGACATGGCGATCACTCCTGCTCCGGGCACGACCTGTTCCAGGTGACGCAGCTTATCGAAGGAGTGCGAAGGTATACGGCGAAGAAGGGAGCACCTGTGAACCTCGTGTACTCCCCGCTCAACTATGGTGGCCACCCCTACCATCACGTAGGGATGCCCGGAACGGTAATTATGCCCGAGGAGGTCGTGCGCGAGACGTTGATCAACACGATGCTTGGGCTGTGGAACGATGGGTTCCGCAAGCAGTTGATCATCAACAACCACGGTCAACTGTGGATGCTTGAATCGGCGCTGCACGAGTTCATGTACCGCTACCAGCTTCCTGGGATCTATCAGATCTTCGACTGGCACCGCTGCGTGCGTGAGTTCTTCGTGCCATGCGAGCGGACCGGTTGGGAGACGGACTTTATCCACTCCGCCGAAGCGGAGACATCGCTCGGATTGCTACTCTTCCCGAAGGGCATGATCGATATGGATCATGCCATCGGCGGAGAAGGGAAGAACTACTTGCCCGGTGGACACTTCGACACCTCGGTCGACCCGTATAGCCGTCCACATCGATGGTCCGAAGGAGAGGGACAAATGGCAATTGAGCTTGCCGCTGTTCCGCATGGAGCGGTGGGAAAACCCGCCCTTGCCGATCCCAAGAAGGCAAAGAGGCCGACAGCTGCGATTCTTCGCTACTTGACGCTTGTTCACGACGAGATCCTCGAGGCGTTCCCGCCAGGGAAACTTCCTCCCATAGAGGAGATCACAACGCGTACGAAAGAGGAGATGGAGCCCTACCTGAAGGAGCCTGGCTCCCCGGGTTGGAAGCCGGTCTATGCACTGGCCCGACGAGGGTTCTAGATGCGTAATTGGCCATTGGGGATGATCGTTCCTTTGCAGGATCCGACCCCGTTCTCTCCGTTTGCCCCGAAAGACTGGCGGCAGGCTCTGAGACGGATCAAGACTGCTGGATACGATGGTGTGGAGTTAGCGATAACCGATCCCACCAATATCGATCCTAATACCGCCAAGGAGGCCCTCGATTCTGAGGGCCTCCGCCTCCTTTCTATCACCACGGGTCAGGCAGCGGGACTGGAAGGGCTGTCCCTCACTAGCCCTGATGAGAAGATCCGTCGTCGAACGATCGAGCGAATAGAGGCTCATATGGACTTCGCTGCACGCTTTGACGCTGTGGTGATTATTGGTTCACTGCGTGGCGCTGATGGCAGCGTGGAACTGCTCGTTGATGCGTTGCGTGAATGTACGAAGCACGCTCCCGAAGTCCGGCTCGCCCTCGAACCGCTCAATCGGTATGAGTCCCGGTTGATCAACAATGTAGCCGATGCCCTTGATGTCATCGACAGGGTTGGGGCAGAGAATCTCGGAATCCTTGCCGATACCTTCCACGCCAATATTGAAGAGGAGAACATCGGCGAAGCATTTCGTAGTGCCAAAGATCGCTTGTTCCACGTTCATCTTGCCGATTCCAACCGCTGGGTCCCAGGATATGGGCACCTAGATTTCGAGCAGGTATGGGACGCGCTGGCAGCAATAAGTTATCAGCAGGTGCTAGTACTCGAACCGCTTCCTAAGCCCAGCTTAGAGGCCCTTATCAATGCACCAACAGGACTGAGAGGAGAGTGGAAATGAGCATTTGTAATCTACCCTCAGGGTGGCAACTCTATGAAGCTTCGCTTCAGAAGAAGGGAGACACCGCGTTCTGTGTGGTGAAGCGATCCGACGAAGAGAAGGGGCTCTACGTCCAGGGAGAATCGCCATTTTCCGGAGGAGAACCACTCGCTGGTGGGACTTTCTACGCTCTCACCCCGCGCTTGGCCCAAGATCTGACAGGCATCTTCCCGTGGCTCAATCCTCAGCGCATCCCTGCCGATCGACCGAGCTTCGGGTTCGGCGACCGGCTTGGCTTGGCCACGCCGGGCCACATCAGAGCGCTCGGCAAGACTCTCGTCTTTCCGATCCTCGCCCAGCAATCGGTGCGGGAGAACGCTCGCACCGGACGCACGTTTACGCAAGTCTTGGCAAGTGCGATCTTCGGGGCGTTCCAGGAAGGCTATAAGGGAGGATTTGGGGCGGATGCCGATCACCTAAAGCACGTTGAGGATGCGCTTGAGGCCGCGGATATCGGATACACGTTCTTCACCTGCGATCCATCGGATCACGTAGTGGCAGTGGAGGAAATGTCAGGAGAGGAACTGCAACAGCGCTTCTCTGCGCTGAACCAAGCCGATGAATGGAGACGGGAGTACATCGATCGTC
>Ga0307990_1000708_pt1 | contig 28811 bp, 19 predicted proteins | sample EllFjometagen129_FD_203168 | JGI IMG/M metagenome (GOLD analysis project Ga0307990, IMG submission 203168) | Marine microbial communities from Ellis Fjord, Antarctic Ocean - #129 | ecosystem: Environmental > Aquatic > Marine > Unclassified | place: Southern Ocean | collected 2014-10-08
AGTTCAAGCTGATTCAATTTTTCCAATGCGGCAGAGTGGATGGACTGTTCCTGTTTGATTTTCGCGCTGATATATCCACCGGAAAAAACAGGTATGTTCATTCCAAGCATAATCATCCCTGTTTCATTATCTTCTGATGTTTCGTGCGCATCCACACGGGTTCCATAGGAGCCCAGAAGACTTAAGGTTGGCCAGCGCAATGCTTTAGCAGCCTTAACTTTTCGACGCTGCGCATCAAGTGCAGTTTGCGCCGCCCGGTAATCAGGGCGTTGCAACAAGGCATTATGAAAACTCTGCTCCATCTCAGGAACAGATTCTTCGTTCGCCTCCAACCGCCCCGTAATGGCCCTGCGTTCCGAGGCTGAGCCAGGCACGCCCATAAGATTCGCTAAAAGACGATTTTTGATGGCGAGCATATTTCTCTCCCGCACCTGTCTTTGCTCAAGATCAGCAAGTCGCACCTCGGTACGCAGCAGATCAACCTTAGCCGCTTTTTTGGCCTGGATGAGTTCTCCGACTCGTTTATGGTGTTCCTGCAGTGTTTCCTGTGAAAATTTCAGTGCTTCAATGGTGTGGCGCTGCGCCAGAATGCTGTAAAAAACGCTGGTCACATTGAATATCAGCTCTTCACGGTTGCGAGCCAGACTGTATTTAGATGCGGTATAAAGCAACTTAGCTGCCTTTACTTCATTGATCAGTCGCCCTCCGGTGAACAGAGGCATACGGACAATAACATCGCCGGCAAGCTGCTGGTCTGTAAATTGCAAAACTTCCGACGTGCCGGATCTGCGAGGGGTAATGAGTCGTTCATCGCGAAAATACGAGAGAGAACCGGCCAGATCGATCTTTGGCAGCAGAGTGCTGAAGGCCATGCTGTACTCTGCATCGGCGGCATTGATTTCATGCCGGCGGGCAGAGAGACCCGGATTGGATGCCAGAGCGTATTCAACCGCACAGGCGAGGGTCAAAGCCTCCGGGTTCTTCGAAAGAGCGTTAGTAGTCACCAGCGGTGAAAGTGTACTGGGAGAGAGATGCTCCGACTCCTTCACCGAAACAACGGGAACGGAGCTGTTAAACGCAATACAGCCAGAAATGGCTCCGATAAACAGAAGCAGAGTTATTTTTCGCAGTAATTTATACATTTTTTTCATTTTATTCTCCTTTCAAACAGAGTCGGCCAATGCGGTTAACAGAGTTTGTTTTGCCTGCACTCCGGTAAACCTTTTAATTTCATCTCCGTTTTTAAAAAAAAGAATGCAGGGAATTCCTCTGACCTGCAATCGGGCGGTCAGAGCGGGAAGATGTTCTACATTGATTTTTATTACGGTAACCTGCTGGCGCCAGACTTTTGCACACTCTTCAATAATAGGCTCCTGTATGCGACAGGGAATACAGTATGGAGCAAAAAAATCCGCCACAACCGGATTGGATGTGGCGGATAAGATTTTCTCAAATTCCGACTCCGAGCTGATCTCTAAAACGGATCCGGAGTCGGTGGCACAAGAGGTTGTTTTCTTGTTTTCAAAAAAAGGTTTTGCGGCCCTGTCGTTTTTTGAACAGTACAATTTATCTGATGCAATTTTCATTGCACTACATATCGCATGGGTTATGCCAAAACACTTTTCTTCCAAAAACTGCTAAAAATAAGGTATTTTTGCTATATAACGCGATTTAATTGCAGTCCAGAATTTATATACTGCGTTATGCAATTGCAAAATGCAATACGTAGTGCGATTTTGCAATGTTAACAACTTCTTTACAACGGAGCGAACGGAGGTACGGAGAAGGATGAAGAGTGAAGGTTCTTAATGCAATCTTGTTATTGATAAATTAATTAACATCGCCTGAAAAACACCCTCAACTCTTTTGCAGAGTATATTTCTGTATTTTTCGCCACAATGTGGATTTATCGATACCAAGTTCCTGGGCGGTTTTCCCACGGTGTCCATTATGTTTTTGGAGCACGTTGCGGATGATGTTTTTCTCCTGCTGCTTTAGATTTACGCCGGATACCGGGAGCGCAGGACCTGCTGCCGGAGGTGCTTCATCAAACAGACTGCGCGGGAGGTGAGAAAGATCAATCAGATGATCGTGGCAGAGGATAAAGGCATGCTCAATAATATTTTGAAGCTCCCTGATATTACCCGGAAAACCATGGTGCATTAAACAATCGAGCGCAGATTCAGATATTCCTTGAATTTCTTTACCTTTCAGCAGGTTGAAATGAGAGATAAAATGTTCAATCAGAAGAGGAATATCCTCCCGGCGCTGCGCGAGTGAAGGCAAGGTTAATTTGACCACATTCAATCGAAAATAGAGATCTTCGCGAAAGTGACCAAGGGTCACTTGCTCATTGAGTGTTTTGTTGGTTGCTGTTACAATCCGGACATCTGCTTTAATGGTTTGTGAAGAGCCGAGTGGTTCATACTCTTTTTCCTGCAGCACGCGCAAGAGTTTAACCTGTAGAGCGGGAGAAATATCGCCAATTTCATCAAAAAAAATGGTTCCTTTTTCAGCGAGAGCAAAGCGGCCGGGTTTGTCTGTTCGCGCATCAGTAAAAGCCCCTTTGACATACCCGAACAGCTCCGATTCCAGCAGAGCATCGGGCAATGCTCCACAGTTAACAGCCACAAGTTTATGCTGAGATCGTCCACTGAGATTATGAATGGCACGGGCAAACAGCTCTTTCCCTGATCCGCTGGGTCCCTCAATCAGCACATTGCTATCACTTTCCGCAATATCGGGCAGCACACAGAACAACCTGCGTATCTCATGGTTATTTGAAATGATGTCATGAAAAGAATACGTTTCGCTGATTTTTCGACGCAACCCTTCCAGAGTGGATAAATCCCGGAATGTGGCAGCAGCACCAACTACAGCATTTTTACGATCCCGCAGCAAGACAGTATTTAATGCAACAGTAATTTGTTTTTTTGCAACGTTCTGAAGCGTGATATGGAGTCCGCTAAACTCCTTTCCTGTTTCGACTGATTCCTGAAGATACCGGGCAACAGGGCAGTTTTCGATTTTTAAGGCTTTTTCGAGATGCATCCCTATAACATCACCGCCGGAGAGCCCCATGATCTTTTCAGCCGCTCTGTTAATGGAGGTGATGCACAGATTTAAATCAACCGTAAAAACACCTTCTGTAATGGAATCCAGAATCAGGTCGCAATAACATTGGGTTTCATAGTGCATGATTGTTTCCATATTTTTCTAGGCGAAGTATCTTTTACATCAAAGCTTTAAGATACCTTAAATAAATTGTGATACAAATACCGCTGACACGTAGCGCAGCAAAGCTGATCGGATTATTGCGCTTCCCCCCATCTTTAGACCACTGACCGGTATTTCTTAAGTGGAATCCGGCATGTCTGGATCGGGGTTATAAATATACTGATACCAACTTCAACTATATATATTTATTGTATCACAAATCGGTATGTTCTGTTACCATAAAAGACACAGAAGACATCAAACAATAAATATATGGAGAAATGGAAATGAAGAAGATCATTATTCTAAGTATCACATTGTCACTGGCATGCTCCATCTGTCGTGCGCATGACAAGGTTAAGGCCACGCAGTATCTGAAGCTTTACGCGCAGTGCGATGGCAAGCAGATTGGTAAATCACTCTTTATGATGAAGCCGGACGTATTTGTCGGCAGGATCAAGAACGGAGAGGAGATGTTTGTCCTGGATGTTCGTACCAAAGGTGAAGAGAAGATCATAGGCATGAATCTCCCGGACACATTGTTTGTCCCAATGAACAAGGTGTTCGACGAAACAGTCCTTTCGAAGCTCCCGAAAGACAAGCCAATTGTTGTGCTGTGCCAAACTGGTCTTCGTAGTGCTCTCATAACCATGGGGTTGCGTGATATAGGATTTGGCAATGCATTTTTTCTCAAAAATGGCATAAAAGAACTTTCGGCGTTTCTCACCCCAAAGGAAGCCAACTAGTAGTCCATCCCGTAAGTTCTGCCATTCGCGTTGTAATAACTTCTGAAAAAAAAGGGAGTTCTGAAGTAATATGTTATTTATTATTTAAAAGCTGTTTTTGATAACCACCTCGCTGAGCGGGAGCTGACCCGGACGGGGCCATGGCACTTTTGTTCCTTTGCCAATAGCCACAAACATTGCTATCACGTGATCTTCAGGCAGGCTGATAAGTTTTGCAACTTTATCAAAGTCAAAGCCATCCATGGGACAGCTCTCGTAGCCCATCGCTTTTGCTGCCAGCATTAATGTCTGGGCTGCAATTCCGCAGGAACGCATAGCTTCATCACGCTCTACCTGACTCTTCCCGCGATAATAGCTGTCGATCGCTGGGATCATAATCTCTTTGACCTCAGCCGGGGCATCTTTCCAGTAGCGTGCCGTATCTTTCTCCCATGCCTTCAGATTTGCGCACATAATAATAAAGAGGGATGCATCGGTCACCTGTGCCTGGCCCCAGGAGACTTCACGGATCTTAGCTCTTAATTGGGGATCATCCACCACCAAAAAGCGCCAGTTCTGGATATTAAAAGCTGTTGGTGAGAGAATCGCCAGTGATAGTAGCTGGTTAATTTCCGCAGCTGTCATTTCATGATTTGCGTCGTAGTGTTTGACTGCTCGACGCGTCTCTATTGCTTCTGTTATTTTCATGGCTTCTCCTTTGTCGGTTTTGTTGCATACGCGCCCTCTTCGAGAGGCACGTCCTACAACTGAATACCCCTTTAGTGGTGTAGGGCGTGCCTCCCGTAGGGGGCGCGCAAAACATACTTTGGTCGCGGCTCTGCTGCATTGGTTAGAACCGGATCATTGCTTTGATAATACCGTCTTTGTAGCCTGCGACAGTTTCAAAGGCCTCGGCAGCTTGATCTGCAGCATAGCGATGCGTGATCATCATCTGGCACTTTGGTTGCTGTTCCAATAAGTTGATTGCTTCTTCCATGCACTCATTCTGGCGGCGCACATTCTGTATGCAGAGCTCTTTGCGGCGTAGCAGGTCAATTGCAAATGAAGGGCGTTCGAATGTCGGGATGCCTATCAGCATGAATTTGCCACCGGGTTTGAAAAGAGGAACAGCCTGATCCATAGCCTCCTGTTTCCCGCAGCATTCAAAGATCATGTCAATTCCGAGCGGATCGGTCTCGGCCAGGTGAGCATCAACCTCTTCCGGTGCTCCAGACCAGTCTGCCCCTAGAAGGTTGGCACCTTCGCGCCTTTCGGCAATTGGCTCTGATACAGCAATGTACTCCGCCCCGGCCTCTCTTGCCGCTAGCAGAACGCTCAGCCCTATGGGACCGCTTCCCTGAATCAGGATACGGCTTTTATCCGTCAGCCCGGAGAGCTTTACTGCATAGCAACCTATAGATAGAGGCTCAATCAGAGCCGCATCTTCTTCGCTGATAGATGATGGTACCGGAAAACAGGAACTCTCAGGCATAACAATCTGTTCGCAGAGACATCCTGATACCTGACCGGGACAGCCTAGAAAAGTGAGGTTGCGACAGGTATGAGTACGTCCTGCAAGACACTGATCACAGGCAAAGCAGGGCATGGCCGGGTCTACCGTCACACGGTCTCCGGGACGTAATCGCCGGACCGCAGAGCCGGTCGCCAGCACAGTCCCTCCAAATTCGTGGCCCAATATGAAAGGGTATTCCACTACCTGAGAACCAATACGTCCGGTGTTGTAGTAGTGCATGTCAGATCCACACATTCCCACTGCATCCACATGCAGCAGGACATCATGGTCGTGCCGGATGACCGGTTCGGGTATATCTATGGTTGAAATTTTTCTTATATCTTCGAGTACAACAGCACGCATGATTAACTTCCTGTCTGAAATAAACAATTAAACTACTTATAACATTATTGTATCGTAGATGCAAAATTCAGGCAAGAGTACATTTTTGCGTTGTTCGCAAGACGTGTTGCGTCACACTAACGCGGGCTCTGCCCGCAACCAAATATAAGGTAACTACGAAAGGCGCGAAAAATACGAAAAAAGTCGGCTCTTCACGGATTTTTATGGAATGCGTCTAAATTTGGTTATTCCAACTTTTGTGTGGGTAACCCTTCCGAGGTCCAGCCTACGCCCCGCAAGACGGGGCTACGGCTTGGCATGCAAGGACCTCAGCTACAGCAAAGGCTTTGATCTCTGTAAAACTGTAGGGCGGGGGCCTTGACCCCGCCACGCAACTTGCAAAATATTTCTTTGACCCATAAAAACCATGGAAGAGCCAAAAAGTCTTCATTATTGGCTCTTCACGGATTTTTATGGAAAGTGTCTAAGTTTAGGGGTATTCCGCAGAATCAGGCGGTCAAGTGTATACGAGTAAGTGCGGCGCTTAAGAGTTCGAGTAAGTGTGAGGTGAAGTGCGTGTGGCACGTTTCTTACACTTAACCGATTCGTGTTCATTCGTAGTTAAAAAAGATGGGCAGCTAAGCAGTTACCTCTAAACTCGAAAATCGTTAGGTTGCGGCTTTGCTGTAATGCTCTAACTTTGGTAATATAGAAACAAATTCTGTGATAAATACGATGGAGTACATATATGGATTTCAGTGACAGAGATAAATTTGAAGATCCCGATGGGGCCATTAGCCGCAGGTCACGTGGATGCTTCGGTTCTTTATTGCGCTTCTTTCTTATCTGCACTGCTCTGATTGTTGGCGGGGTGGCTTTGGTTGCATGGTTTTTTACGACTGATCTCGGAGGTCTTTGGCTGTTGAACAGAATCAACCGCTCGATTGCACCCTCTCATCTGAGAATTACAGAGTGCAAAACAGCTCTGCTGAGCTGCGTTGAGCTGTATGGTGTTGAGTTTGATTCACCGGATCAGGGAATGAATCTTAAGTGCCGTAAAATCGAGTTTTCAAGGGGCATTCTGGGATTGCTGCCTCTGGGCAAATTGAATCTTGGAACGATCATACTTAAATCACCTGTGCTCTCTTATAATAGGGTTGCTGCTCTAAAAAGAAGCTCACATGGACCTGCGGGATCAGTGGATGATACTGATACATTCCTTCCCTTTTTGGATTTCGGCGGAGAAATCTATGTTGAAGACGGTAAAATTGTAGTCAATCAGGAGGGCAAACAACAATTTCTAAGCGATAAGGTTGAAGGAAAATTGTTGATCAAATCGTTCTGGAAACCCTTCGGCTTTAAAGTCGCGGGCAGAGTCGGGGAGGGGACTGCCACTATGACGGGTGACCTGCAAAGCATTTACAACCTGATGAGCGGATTTGCTGCGGAGTATGATGATAAAGTTGTGCTCCAACTCGACCGGGTGGAAGTTGCCGCTTGCTCTCCCTTAATTAAGATGATTGGCAGCAGAGATCTTCTGCACGCAGGTATTGCCGAGGGGGCATTGACCTTTGAACGGGCCGGTGCTGCCGGGTTCAAGGTTGAAGGCGGCATGATTGTAGATGGCCTTCAGATTGTGACCGGCGACTCAGAGTACTCGCCAGCCGGTAATACCGCACTTATGGTTGATGCCCGGGTCGAAGATGATTTATGGGTCTTCAAACGATTTGATTTGAGCTCGCCCTGGTTGAACGCCAAAATCAACGGATCTTTTCAAAAGATGCGAGATAACAGATTGGCGGATGGTGATATTAAGGTGGAGGTAGATGCAGATCTTGCTGCAATCGCAACTGACTTCAGATATGCGCTTGATATTGATGATGCGCTTAAGGTGGAGAAGGGTCGGCTTCACGGTTCCCTGAATCTCTCAGGTAACAGCGAAAATATCAGGATTGAAAGCGATCTAACCTGTAGCCAGATCGCCATGCGCTATCAGGGTCACTCGATCTTTTTGAAACGCAATCCATCGCTGATTTTTAAAGCGGTTCTTCCGGCAGAGAAGCTGCCAGAGCTGGAGGAACTGAAATTCAGCAGCTCCTTTGCAGATATATATGGCAAGGGCACCATCGAACGGGGGGTGTTGAAGGGATATCTTGATCTGACGCAGTTCTCAGATGATTTCAGGGGCGTGCTGAGCAGAGATGCGGATTTTGCAGGTGCTATGCATTTCGATTTTTCAACAAAACCATCGGCTGATGATATTGCTTTTAATCTTATGACCAGATTCTCCAAATTTAAGGTTTCTTTAAAAAATGGAGGCAAAACTTCTATTGATTCAGGTTTGCTGAAGTTCGATGGAAAGGCATCCGGTATAGATGCCGCGGCGAATCTGAGTAAATTGACTTTGAGGGATCTTAACTTTGATCTCAGGATTGATGATAGCAATATTAGCGGTGCGCTTGATCGCTATGTCCCATCTCAGGAACACGGTGGTCTGCCTGTTGTAAGAGCTTGTAAAATGAGTTGTGATCTCAAGCTGGCCGAGGCTGTCACTGCTCTGGGCGCATTTATGACAGCGGCTGATTATAAAGAGAGTAACAGCTGGAGCGGAGATGTTCTGGCAAACCTTGCGGTTGAAGCTGCAAACGGGGTTGTCAAGGCGCGTGTGAACGGGGTGGGACGTGAGATTGCATTCACCGTTGCCGGAAAAAAAATCAAGGAGCCTGACCTTCGCTTTGCCACAGCGATCACCTATGATGACAATCGGGAGTCTCTGACCATAAGTGAAGGCTCTTTCAACGCAGAGATGGCTCAGGTGGCTGTTTCTGAGTGGATTGTTTATCTTGCTGATCACGGTCAAGATATTCGTTTTAACGGTAGTGCCGATGCAAATGTGGATCTCGCGGTTCTGTATCCTCTGCTTGTCCCGCAAACCGAATCTCAGTATGATCAGGTCAGAGGAGAGCTAAGACTGAAACTGGATGCCGGGAGCGTCGCCTCCGGAACTGAACTTAATCTGAATGGAGGGGTGACCGATTTTTATCTGCTGGCAGATGATCAGATCACCTTTTTTGAACGCAATTGTGAGCTTGTCAGCGACCTTTTGATAGCTAAGGATGGCGACAACATCAAAGTCAGATCGTTAGAGATTAGCTCAGGGCTGGCTGACATATCGGCAAAAGGCCAACTCGGAGATATACTGGCGGGGGAGATGAACGTCGAACTTCATGGAGATATGGATTTTAAATTCAAGACTCTCACTCAGCTGCTGAATGTGCGTGGTATTGATGAGTGGCGCATGATCGGCCATAAGAAGCAGCACTTTCATTTGAATGGTCCGCTGGCCGCTGGAATCAATGGCTTTCTTCGTAAAGGGGAGTTTGAAGGTGGGGTATATCTGGAATCTCTGACCGGACTCGGCCTTAGTACACAAGGGGGTGAGATCTCTTTTGTTTTGGCTCAGGGGCGCATGCAGACAAGCTGGCAGCCCCTTCTTAACAGCGGTCAGCTGGATTTTCAACCTTGCTTTGATTTTGGACCGAGGGCCGTGGAGATGTCGTTTCCTGCTGAAATCCAGGTGTTGAAAGGGGTTAAAATCACGCAGAAGATGGTGGACAACCTGTTGGTGAATCTTAGCCCTGTTTTTCAGGACAGTCAGATTCATAATGGAACTGTTGATTTAAAAGTCAGAAGTTTCCGGTCGGGTGGCTCTCAAAACAAAAGCGATCTGTTTCTTGATGCGGATATAGGGTTTAATGATTTGAGCATGAGTTTGTCACCTTCCATGTGCGAGGTTTTGGCAATGATAAATGTCAAAAGTACCAGCTACCGGGTCAAACAGCTGCCGATGCATGTTGTCATCCGAGATGAAAGGGTTTATATTGATCTGGTCACAATGGTGTTCTCTGGACATCCGCTATCCTTCAGTGGAAGTATCGGGTTTGACTCCTCTGTGAAATATCTGATTGAAATTCCCGTTACTGGGTTTATAGCCGCTAAAACCGGAGTTAAAATTCCTAAGGGCGTTACCATCAAAGTGCCTGTCACCGGAACAATTGATAACCCTCGAGTGGATACCTCGGGACTTGAGAGCGTGGTTGCAGATTTTATTAAAAAAGCCATCTCTGAAGATGCTATGCGTAATGTCGGTGATTTTTTTAAGAAGCTGACAGATGAGTTGAAAAAGTAGTTTTAAGGGAAATAAATTTATTATGACAGATAAAGAAATAGAGAGATGTTCGGCTGCGATCACTCTCTCAGACATGGAAATTTTTGTGTTCCCTGAGTTGATGTATGCGCTGGTTTTAGCTAATATTATGTCGCCGCGTATCTGGAGTTGGCGCGATGATCCCTGGTTTGCAAATGTTGAGACGATGAAGCCCTATAAACGCATGCAACGTCTGAAGCAGTATATTATGGATAACTATGTCTTTAACCTGGATCTGGAGACCTGGGGCCTGACCACTCAGAAAGAGCAGCTTGAACGTTTTAAGGATATTTTGCCGCCGGAGATGATTTCGGGGTCAAATGCGCTCTTCGGTTATCAGGGTGATGCTTATTACTTTGATATCGATATCCGCACCCACTTCGGTCTGGATAAGTATTCATCCGAAATAATTCCATTCTGGAAAACCGAGACAGTCGAGGCTATGGATGCCTTTCGTTATTGCGATGGGTTTAAATCAGGTGCCGGAGAGTGTGTTTCACTCGCAGCACTTTATGCCGCAGCTCTTTTTGTGGTTGGCCGGATTCCGCTCGAAGATATCTACATGATGGCAACCCCGCTGCATTCACAGAACTTTGTTGATGTGCGTGACGGAGTTCTGATTAACAACCGCAGGCTGGTGACAAAATCAATGTGGTTTAACGGCACGCAGATATCCAGTCAGGCCAGACGCGCCCTGGAAAATGAGCAGGTTACTGTGGTTTCTCACCCAAGTGGCTGGATTCACTCTCTTTATGACCGTGGCACAATCTCAAAGGAGCGCTTTGAATATTTTGCAAAAACTATCAACGCCTATCTGAAAACAAGGCTGACGCCCGAGGTCCTTGGCAATTTTTTGAGACAGAATCCGGAGAGCCGGCAGTGTTTTGTGCTGCGCTGGCCGGTTCACGGGGCGGACCGATATATGCTGCTGGAAAAGGCCTTCAGCTTTGAGGGTGAAAGTGCTTATCGGGTAACCGACAACACCCGCGAAAAGCTGCTTGCGGATATTCCTGTGGAGGAGTTCTCCGTGTCCTATCTTCCATGTAAGGTGGTACTGAACGATATCGAACTTTTTGTTAAGGAGCACTCTATTGACCTTGATAAAGAAAAAGACCGCTGCGCCTTGATGGAAAAGATTGGTGACAGCTGTATAACTGCCAATGCAATGGTTCAGCAACTGGTTGATTTTTGTCATACCCGGCCGCGTCTGCCCGATATCGAACGGGTTGAACTGGATAGCAGCCAAGCTGCTATTGAACTGAAAACGGAGATGACGCGTGCTCAGGTGATTGACTGCCTGAGTCAGACGCGCACCAAAAATATCACAGTTGATATGGCGTTCTATGCCTACCGTGATTTAACACTCACTGCTCTGGAACCCTTTCTTAAAGCGGCCATGGAACGTAATCCCGTATGTGTCGCGGAGTCAGCTGAGCTCTCTTTGGAAGAGCTTGTTGAGCAAGTTACCCTATGGCCGGATCAATCAATTTATGATGGCGGGGTGCGGCTGGCCCAGCCTGATGAGATCTGGAACTTCAAACGGGGAGATGGCCTTGAAAAGGCTTTGATGGTGGCAGCTGTCCTCAAAAAACGCGGTTTGTATGATGATCTGAAACTTGAAGTGAACGATGGTAAAGCCGAACTTTATCATGAGGCAGAGCTGATTTGTGCGTTTCCTGCAATCAAAACTTCCTGCCGCTCAGAGTGGCAGCTGTAGGAAATCCAATTATTATCCTAAAGCAGCCATTTCGACAAGCTCAGGACAGGCAACCAAACTTATGCTGGACTTATTACTTAACAGATATTGCCCGCAATCCAAAGAGTTCAGAGTTTAGAGGCAACTACTCTGCTGCCTATCTTTTTTAACTACGAATGAACGCGAATGAACGCGAATGTGAATCTCAATAGGGGGGATGAGTACGAATGCATGCCTTCGTCAATACTACTCGTACACTTTATTCGCGTTAATTCGCGTGTATTCGTAGTTCCCTCTTTCTTTCCATAAAAAACTTACCCGAGGAGTTACGTTTAGAGTTCTGTTTACCACTCCGCGCAGACCCATAGATTATGATTAGGATATATGATGTTTCCTAACCATACTTTAACAATCATCTTATCTTTGGCTAACACACTTTATACACAATAAAACCCAATTCAGCAGATGCTGGTTATAACACTTATCAAACAAAGAGGTGATGATGAAGGATAGCAGACTTCTAATTGTGGCAGGATGCTTATGCAACTTAGCTTTGTTTGCAGGTGAACCCGCAGGTGTCATTGAAGAAAACAGATCTGATCTTCAGTTGGATGCCGGGGGTGATATACGTGCCCGTTATGAGTTTAAAGATAACTACATGAATGCCGGAAAAAACACGGTTGGGTCAGCCTACGAAGATTACCTTCGTTTTAGGACCCGTGTCTACGGTAAGGCGGTCTACAAAGAGAAATACGGCATTTATCTGAGGCTTGGTAATGAGTTCCGTGACTATCGCAACAGCACAAAAAACAAACACAAAAATGAGTTTCCGGACGAGATCTATATCGACAACCTCTATTTTGATTTTAAAAATCTAGGTGACAGGGTTGATCTGCGCATTGGTCGTCAGGATATCAAGCTCGGAGTCGGGCGTGTGGTTAAAGATGGAACTTCCGGCGATGGATCACGTTCTACTTATTTTGACGCTGTCAGGGCAACCATCAAGATGCTTGAAGAGAGTGAGCTTGATCTGATTGGTACGTATAATCACTATCGTGACGATACAACCATCGGCAACGGTTACAATGAATACGATTCGACAAAAATCAAGAGTGGAAGTCCCTACTCAAAAATGGATGAAATGGGTGTTATAGCCTACATGCACTATAATGAGATTGAAAACTTTCCCATTGAGTTCTACTACATCTGGAAAAGGGAGACCCGTTTCCTTGATAAGACAACGCGATATCCCGGGCGTAACTTCCACACCCTCGGCACGCGCATTGCCCCGAAGTTCACCGATAAGCTCTCCAGTGAACTCGAAGCTGCTGTCCAGGCTGGCAGAATTGACAGTCAGGACGGCATGCAGAGCCGTGACATTCTGGCATGGATGGGATATGCTGCTTTAACATACTCCGAAAGAGAGCTTGTTCTCAAACCCAAGCTGACCGGTGCACTTCTCTACCTTTCGGGCGATGAAGACAGCTACTATAAAACAGCAAATGGTGGAACTGATAATGGGTGGAATCCGGTGTGGAACCGTTCATCATGGTTCAGCGAGATCGGTTCATATATGTATGACAAGTATCGCTGGTCGAACCTGATTTATCCCCATATGCAGGCGCAGGTTGAGCTGGCTAAAAGCCATAAGGTAAAACTCCAGACAGGTCCAATGTTTGCCGCTGAAAAGGATAACAATGCGGATGGCAACTACCGCGGCTATTTCACTCAGGTGAAATATGAGTTTCCGCTTTTGTCTGAAAGCGCAGGAGAACGTGGTTCCCTGAAAGGCGCTGTTGTAGGCGAAATGCTCTACTTTGGTGATTATTACGATCATCATACGGCATCCGTTGATGAAGATGCCACTTACTGGCTGCGCTTCGAGATTAAAGGTGAATTCTGATTTTGCTTATATTCCACTCCGTTAGGGATGTAGGGTGGAACTTAAGCTTTTTTTGAGGTAGAAAAATAGAGGGGTAGAAAAACGGGGTGCGTAGTGTGTCTTTGCTACGCATTTTTTTAGGTAAAAATTTGGGTGCTTAGTGTGTCTCTGCGTCGCTGGTTTTTTGACCCGTCTTCGCCCGCAAGCGGGACTACGCCGTGGCACAGCAGGATTACATGATTAACATGATTATTTTAAAAGAGTCTTCGACTTGCTTTTGATTTTATTTCCGCGCAGACCCTAAGCAATGTACTGAATGAAATAACCGAAAATAACATCTGGCTGGGTCACGGCCCCCGTCCTACAGAAGTCAAAATTGCCTTTTTTAGGCAATTTTCTGTAGCTGAGGTCCTTGACCTCGGACGATTTTGATTCAGAATTGCAGTTTTTCTCTTGGCTGATCAAAGGCTGATATCCTAATCGCCATCCGGCTGAATTGTAGAATGTGGAACTACGTTTTGTAAAGTCCTCTGTCATTCCACCCGGTACTCTGTACTTTCTTCGTAGAGATATTCCGGATCTAAGTCAAGCTTGTTAGCCCATTCAATAGTATCGAATGAGACCTTGACTGTATTGAAAAGTTTTTCATCTTTCAGTTCAGCAAAACGGCCCAAACTTAAAACCGGTTTTAAATCAAACAACCGTGTTTCATTATTGTCAAAACCCAACAATAATTTATGATTATCCAATGCTTTTACTGAAACGACACCGGGATACATTGATCTACCCTCCATTAAGCCAAAGGAGCAATTTTATATGGCGTTTCGCCATTCATTGCCAATTCCCAGTCAGCTTTTAATTCATCAATATGTAATTCTGCCCATGCCTGCACAAGACGTGATTGCTTGCGCGGCAACCTGCCTTCCGAAATTTCTAATGTTTCAAGATTAAACAACGCCTTGTGCTCTCCATAGTAAGCATGGAAATGCGGAGGATTGTGCTCTCCTGGAGCATAATACAGCCTGATAATAATTCCATAAAACATCGAGATCGAAGGCATAAAATTCTCCTTAAATATACAACTATAACATTTAACATAATTTATGCCATAATATTTGCATCGTATCCAACCTGTTTTTCGACACTGCTGCTCTGAGTTCTGGAGCCGACAGTCCGTAGGTCCCGATTGTATCGGGACAGTCCGTAGGTCCCGATTGTATCGGGACAGTCCGGTTGGAAGCCGTAGCTGCTTTTCGAACAACAACTACAGCCTACTCTGACCTGTGCTGACCTGTGCTGAGCTTGCCGAAGTAGCTTGCCGAAGGGCCTAATCTCCTAAACTCCTGCCATTCATCCTGTAGCATGACCGGCCCTGCAATTAGATGTGCTCTAAGGATAAATGAATGTATTTCTGAAAAAAATTACGTGTATTAACTTCGTATTTTTTACCACGGAAATCACTGAAGAACACGGAAAATATTGCAGATAGTATTTTGCGTATCACAAAAGTTGATGAGAAAAAGTGAGACAAATAAATTAAGGGGAAGATCAATTGACTACAACCACCGTTGAAGGTGTTAATTGCCGAATCAAAAGCAATCAACCATAATAAAACCTGTTTCCAAACTGAGGAATTATAACACGGTCCTGCGGGAAGTTACGGCGGACACGCCGGTTTTTCTGACTAAGAATGGTCATGGCCGTTATGCTATTGTGGATATCAATGGCTACGAGAGATTACGTTCGGAGTTAGATTTGATGTCGGCATTAGCTGAAGGAGAGGCATCTGCCCGAAAATCTGGTTGGGTTGACATGGATTCCGCCATGAAAAAACTCGGAGTATAAATATGTTCAATATCATGTATCCAAATGATTACATTTGTCAATTGACGTTGTCAATAATTGTCCACAAAAGAACACATAGATCACAAAGAAAGAGAGTTTTGCGGGTTCTAAACCATAGATCATTATTTTTTATGGGTGTAAAAAATCAAACTGCGTGACATTATACACCCATATTAAATCATTACATCAATTTTGACCTTCATAAAAAAAGCGTTGCAAAGACACACAACGCACCCATATTTTTCTACTCCTCAATTTCTTGACAGCCAAAGCTCAGAGAGCGGCGGCTGGTTTCTACCTCAAAAAAAGCTTAAGTTTCACCCCATTAGGATGGAGTTTCAAAGCGGATAATCTTACTTGAAACTCATTCTAAAGTGCTCAAAAAACACACTAAAGTATGAACTACATACAGGTTTTCGTACGTAGTTCACGCTTTAGCGTGTTGAATTATAAGCAGAAGCTTCGTTTCAACTAAATTGTCAACGCGAGTATCTACGAATGAACTTGAATAAATTTAGAATAAATTATATGCTATCCGCATGTTTCATTATTAATTATATCGGGGAGATTGAAATGAGCTTTAAAAAAATGCTGTCAGTAAAACTTGTCTTTGTTTTATTTCCGATGCTGCTTTTGACATCGTGCTCGCTGGATGTCAGAGATTCAGCCAGTGTCGATTCAGCTGAGGCTCTTAGCCGTAATTTTCTGAGTCCGCCTGATTCGGCCAGGCCGTCAGGTTACTGGTGGTGGCTGAATGCTAATGTCAATAAAGAGGCTATCACTAGAGATATGAATGAGTTTAAAGCCAAAGGCATGGGGGCAGTGCTGCTGGTGAGTTCTGGACAATGGGGCGGGAAGATGCCGGTCAACGGCCCGGAATTTCTCTCGGATGAGTGGATCAAGCTCTATCAGCATGCGCTGAAAGAGGCCGACCGCGTCGGTATTAAAGTGGATGTCAATATAGCACCGGGTTGGAATATGGGCGGTCCATGGATCACTCCGGAAAAGGCCTGCCGCTGGTTTCTGCAATCGCAGATCTCGGTTAAGGGTCCTCGAAAGTTCTCTGAGAAACTACCGCTGCCCGGTGGTAAGGATGGTTATGATTCCCCGCCCCAGCTTGGTGTTAAAGGTTATATTAACCTGCCGTTGGAAGAGCTGGATTACCGCGATAACGCGGTGGTTGCTTTCCGCACGCCTGCGAGTGTCAAAGGTCCTGTTGGACCTAATCAGCGTAAGGATCTGGCTGCCAAAAGTAACCGGGTTGATGCTAACTGTTTTAAACCTGTCGCTGATATTATGTCGCAGACTCTTGTGCCGTGGAAGTCTTCGCAGGATGATATACTCATCCGGCCACAGGATGTTGTTGATCTGACAGATAAAATGAATATAGATGGTACGCTGGTATGGGATATTCCCGAAGGCGATTGGACCATAGTCCGCACCGGCCACCGCATGACCGGTGCAAAGCTTTCGGTGCCAATGCCAGGTCAAGGCGGCCTCGAGAATGATTACCTCGATCGGGCCGGGGTTGAGCTGATGTTTGAGAAAGCGGGGAAAGTGCTGCTTGATGCAGCCGGCCCGTTCGCCGGCAATACCCTCAGGGGCTTTTGCAGCGACAGCTTTGAGTGCGGGTATCCCAACTGGACCGCAAATATGATCAGGCATTTCAAGCACTATCGCGGCTACGACCCTCTTCCTTATCTACCGGTTTTCAAGGGCTGGATTGTCGGCAATGCGGATGTGTCTGAGCGCTTTCTACATGATTACCGTAAAACAGTGGCCGACTGTATGGCCGATGAACACTATGGTCGCTTCACCGAGTTGTGCCACGATCACGGTCTTATGTCACGCTGCGAACCGGCCGGTCCAAGCTGGTCAAGTACCATGTGCATGGATGGACTCAAAAACCTCGGGCGTGTAGATTTTCCGCAGGGTGAGTTCTGGCGAAATACATTTATACAGAATGATCAGAACATGGTTGGTAAACAAACCGCTACCGCTGCTCACATCTATGGCAAACGCACGGCATCGGCTGAGGCTTTTACAATCGGCGGTAGCCATTGGACCGGTTACCCCGAGATGCTTAAACCGGTCGCCGACAAGGCCTTCTGCGAAGGAATAAATTGTTTCGTTTTCCATACCACGACCTGTCAACGGCCTGTCGATGGTAAACCCGGCTATGAATACGGGGCCGGCACCCATTTCAATCCCAATGTGACTTGGTGGAATCAGAGTGCTGGAGCCTGGGTCAGTTATATCAACCGCTGCCAGGCAATGTTGCAGAGCGGGCTTTTTGTGGCAGATGTCCTTTATTATAATGGCGATTGGGCTCCCAATCTGGTAGGACCGAGGTTTGTTGATCCAGATCTTGGCAAGGGTTATGATTACGATGTGTGCAATGCCGAGGTGCTGTTGACCCGCCTCTCAGTTAAGGATGGAAAAATAGTTTTGCCGGATGGCATGAGCTATAGGCTACTGGTGCTGCCGGAGACAAGTCGGATGCCGGTCGAGGTGCTGCAGAAGATCGAGCAGCTGGTCCGAGCTGGAGCAACTGTCGTGGGACCGCCACCGGACTCTGATCCCGGCTTGAGGAACTATCCGGATTGCGATGCGACGGTGCGTAGGGTTGCCAGCTCGCTGTGGAACAATCTTGACGGACAAAAGATAGTCGAGCGCAAGGTCGGCAAAGGACGCGTTATATACGGTAAAGGTCTGCGGGATATCCTGCTGGCTGATGGCATCGCTCCGGATGTCGAGGTCGCGGGTCTGGATGATGTCTATATCGATTTTATACACCGGGCAACCCCGGATGCGGATTTCTATTTTCTGGCAAATCGCAATAAACGCCCGGAAAGTGTGAGCGTGACTTTCCGTCAGTCTGGACACCAACCTGAGTTGTGGAATCCGGTCTCTGGTTCCCAACGTGACCTGTCGCAGTTCACGAGCGACGCTGGTCGGACCTCCGTTGAACTTGAGTTTGAGCCGCATCAATCTGCATTCATTGTTTTTCGTAAGCCGATTAAAAAGCCTGCGGAAGTGGCGAAAAAGAGCAACTTCACAGCACTAAAGTTTGTGCAGGAGATTCAAGGACCTTGGGATGTGCAGTTCGACAAAGAGTGGTTTTATCCAGTGGATGGCCTAGTTGGTCAACAGGCCGATGGCAAATTTGTGTTTAATAAACTGGAGGAATGGTCGCTGCGCCCGGAAGCAGCCGTGAGGTATTTCAGCGGCACAGCCAAGTACAGCACCGAGTTTGTGGTTGAACATGAACTCGTGGATGGCGGGAGTTATGGCCTGGATCTGGGAGTTGTCAATGTCAGCGCGGCAATACGTTTAAATGGAGTTGACCTTGGTGTGGTCTGGTGTGATCCGTGGCGGGTGAATATCAGCAAAGAACTCAAGCGGGGCGTTAATAAACTGGAGATCGAGGTGGTTAATCTGTGGCCGAACCGCTTGATCGGCGATGGCACCATGCTTGAAGATCAGCGCCGTACAAGAACCAATATATCACACTACTATCGAAAACCGAGAAAAGGTGAACATAAGCTGCTGGCCTCCGGGCTGCTTGGCCCTGTGCGGCTGGTCGAGGGTCCAGGGTGCGCTCGCTGAATTTGTGCAACGGCTCGCATAGCGCAGCATAGCCGCAGCCACAGAGTTTAGAGGTCGGAGTTCAGAGGTCAGGTTTTATAAAAAATGCTACGCTAGCCAAACTCTGAACTCGCTAGAACCAATCCGAAAAGGGTTGGAGGTTCGATGAAGTCGAAATAGTCGAAGGAACACATACTTTTACACGTACTCGTACACGCGAATCTCCAAAATCAACGAAGATCCGAAATTTTATGCTTAAAAAAATAAATAAATCCTTAGTCCTGCGCTTCCTGACGGAGGTCAAACCACGCCTTTTGAGTAAATTCGTCTTTGGTGCCGGCCTTGGAAATATGTTTGCGATACGCGCCTTTGAAAAGCGCAAAAAGCGCGGAGTCTTTTTTCCTCCATTTGTTTTTATCAGCATCACCCAGCGCTGTAACCTGAAGTGTCGCGGATGCTGGGCGATTGGTGCAGATAATCCGGTTGATATGTCGCGCGAACTGCTGGACCATGTTGTTGCTGAGAGTCGTAAACAGGGCTGCCGCTTCTTTGGTATACTTGGTGGTGAACCACTGCTGATTGATTGGCTGCCCGATTTCTTTAAGCAGAATCTTAATTCATACTTCCAGCTCTTTACCAACGGACATCTGTTAACTGCAGAAAAGACGGAGCAATTTGCCGAGGCTGGTAATGTCTCACCATTAGTCAGCATTGAGGGATGGAACGAGAGCTATGCCGAAAGACGTGGAGCCGGCGAGGGCTTTCAGAAGGCATTGGATGCCCTTGCGCTCTGCAAAAAAAATGGATTGATAACCGGTGTGGCGACCTCTGTCTCAAACGGTAATTTCAATGATGTGGTTAAAAGCGGCTTTATCGATGAGATGGTCAGACGCGGCGCGCATTATGTCTGGTTTTACATCTATCGCCCCTCCGGAATTGATCCTAATTTTGCAGATGCGCTCAGCGATGAAAAGGTGCGTGAACTTCGGCAGTTCATGGTGGATGAGCGTAAACGCTGTAAATCCGCAGTGATTGTGGATGCCTACTGGGATCAGAAGGGCGAGGCGGTCTGCCCCGGCGCGATGGGTGTCAGCCATCACATAAATGCTATGGGCAATGTTGAACCATGTCCTCCCATACAGTGTTCCGACTGTCGTCTGACAACTGAAAGCGATATTGCCGCTGAGATCATCGGATCAAAGCTGCTTGAAGATTTCCGGGAGGAAATTCCAAAGCTGACCCGTGGCTGTGTTCTGATGGATCATCCTGAGGAGCTTTCGCAGCTGGCCAGAGATGCCGGGGCCATTGATAGCAGTGGTCGCGGAACTTTCTATAAAGAGCTCGCTGATCGCACACCGATGGGCTGCCACAATCACAGCGGTGACCCCATTCCGGAAACAACCCTCTCCTATAAGATTGCAAAGAAATACTGGTTCTTCGGATTCGGCGCGTATGGGTAAAGAGGTTGAAGGGGTTGAAGGGGTTGAAGGGGTTGAAGGGGTTGAAGGGGTTGAAGGGGTTGAAGGGGTTGAAGGGGTTGAAGGGGTTGAAGGGGTTGAAGGGGTTAAAGTGCGCGAGTGAGAAGAGGTGGTTGCTCTCTGGTTTTATTTGGCAAAAAAAGTACGTCCTCCGCTATGCGGTGGACAAATATTTGTGTGGGTAAACCTTCCGAGATCACGGCTTGTCCTTGCCTGCCCCGAGCTTGTCGAGGGGATCTCGGCTACAGTAATAGCTTTGAAGGGCTATAAAACTGTAGGGCGGGGACCATGACCCCGCCACGGCGTAGACGCGGAGCGCGAAGCCGGGACCCCGCCACGCATCCTGCGAGAGGTTTCGTTGATCCACGAGAAACTCGGAAGCACCAAATTTTGGACAAAAAACCAGTGCTTAATATGAATGCATGTTATTGTAATTACTTAAAATGGATTTGTTTGACAATGTTTGTGGCCGTACGTTCAGTCATAGCTTTGGGAATTCCCGTATTGCTGGATTCGTGGAGTGATCTGGATGTCGCGGTTGAGGATCTATACGATGGCTTGACCAATGAGGCATCTCTCTTTCCTCCCGGTGATAGCTCATATGATTCGTCGACGGGCTGTTATAGGTTCAGTTCTGATGGTGAGATTGCCGCAGCAACCAATCTTTTTCAATACTCACCTCGTCTTGGTGTGTCGGTCTGGACGGTGCGTATTATAGAGATGCAGGCGGCAGAACGAGTGTGGCTCTATACCGGAAGCGGCGGTTACTTCTTCAGAACTAACAGCGTTTTCGCACTTTTTGATCCGGATGCCTGGGTGAATGATCTCTATGGCACCACGCCGGGATGGCTGGATTCGGCAGGGGAGGAACTCTGGTATAAACAGCGTGACCGTTCCCGCATTGTTGTTACGCTCGCTCTTGTGGCTTCAAATGCCTGGCCGCTTATTGAAACTGCATGGGCTCAAGCGGTCACGAATTATTCTCCTGCGGATACAAACTGTGTTGCATTTACGGATATATATCTCCTGTGTGATAAGCTTGTCTCTCTTCAGCTCTATGCTCCCACTAATCCCATGCCGGTTGAGATCTATTCAAGTGATGCCCTGCCGACCATTGGTTTGTGGTCCGTTGCGGGGGTGCTGCATGCCGCGGGTCCCTTTGACTACTGGCAAACCACCGCAGTTGAAAGTCAGTACTTTAAAGCGGCACGCGCTGATATGGATAGCGATGGCGACGGAATCCCAGATGGCCGCGAGATGCTGGTGTTTGGAACAGATCCCGGTTTGGCCGATAGCGATGACGATGGCCTTACGGATAAAACGGAGCTATATCAGTTTGAGACTGACCCGCACAATGCCGATGTCGACAATGATTCCATACCCGATGGATGGGAGGTAAATGGAGGAATGAACCCCTTTGATGCATCAGATGCAGCCTTGGATTCTGACAACGACAACCTCTACAACCTGCATGAGTACTGGATCAACTCTGATCCGCAGGTTGCCGCTACAAACAATTATGCAATTGCCGATGCAATGTCGGCAGTTGATAGCAGCATTACTGGACTGGTTCCTGCGGCATCCATAAATATTTTCAGTACACAGAATCACTCCGCTACCAACTATATCCGCAATACCAATTGCTGGGCCGTAGCCTACGATCTGACCTGCTGCTCTCCCTGGAACAGCTATTCAGGACGATTCAGGGCTGGAACCCTAATCTCACCGCGACACATACTCCTGGCCGCGCATTATGATCAAATCAACACCAACGATACACTGCGCTTTGTTGACCAGGATAATAATGTTATTGAACGCAGATTGATTGCAAAGAAGCAGCACCCTGACTATCCGGGTGCCTCTGTTGACTATCCCTATCCTGACTTGACCGTGGGCCTGCTGAAATCGGATCTGCCAACCAATCAGATCAGCTTTGCAATGGTTCTGCCTGATGACTGGCATGACTATATTGGTAGCGGACTTTTTCTGCCTGCCCTCTGCCTGGATCAGGAGGAGAAAGCCTTAATAGCCGATCTGGTTGATGTTGCCGAAACAAATCTGCTTGAGGGTGTCGATCAGATCCTGACGGTCTTTGACTACCCCGCAGATACAAACCGCCTGAACTACTCAGAGGAGGTCATTGTCGGCGATTCCGGTAATCCCGCATTTTTGATACTCAACGAAGACCTTGTTTTGTTGACCCTCTGGACCTATGGAGATGCCGGAGCCGGCACCTCTCTAACCGCATTCAAGAATGAATACTAAAAGAATACATATGGCAGTAGCCATTTTGGCTCTGGGTGCGTCTGTTGCAGGTGCGGATGTTGTGGCTCCGGTTGTCGCTCGTTCTGCCTCACATGGTGGTGACCAGTATGGCACTGGTCCTGTCTCGCTGACCGATGGTTCAGGAATGGATCAGAGTGTGGATCCAACAGATCCTTCTACCTGGGAATGTGTCTCGAATCACTACAATCAGGAATGGATGGCGCAGTTCTTCCCGCCACTGGACGCTGATATTTTTCAGACAGCAGCCCTTAATTCTAAACTGGCCTGGGTTTCTTTCGATTTCGGTTCGTCAATGGCTCTGGATAATATGTACTTATGGAATATCAGATACGGTGGCGGAGTGGCCGGTACGGAAAGTTACAACCTCTATTATACAGATTCACCATCGGTAACCCTGCCTGCAGAACCTAACAAGGGCAGTTGGTCCAATACCGGCCTCACACCTCAGGGTGATTATGAGTTGTCCGGTGGTGGCTGGACGAAGTTCAATACTGTTGCGTTGACTCTGGGCAAATCCTCAGATGGCTCCGTTTCTCTCAGCGGAATTTCCGCCCGCTACATTGCGATTGAGATAATCGAGAACTGGGGAGATACTTACAAGGGTGGCAGAGTGGGCTTCAGTGAAGTCGCTTTTTCAATGATTACACCTCCGTCCGGGACGATGATTTTCATGAAATAACTCTACGCTCGACTTACGAGTTGCTGTCTTTGCACCGCCGGCGATCGGGGAGAACCCGAACGCCGGCGGTTTAGTTTATGTTTAGTCAGAGCGTCTGCGATGCTCGAAGAGTGTTTCTTTAGGGCGCTTTTTTCTCTATATCTCCTCACTGAGTGTATAACCGGCTCGTCTACTCCTAGGTTTTGCATCCCCTTTTTCTACCCCCTCTCAATTTTCTACCTTTAAAAATGCCTCTCATCCTTGCGGTCAGGCATATAATTTTTGTATAATTGTGAATTAAATAAATCACAATAGATCAAAAGAGAGATAGTTGTAATGTATCAGCCCGTTTCAAATAAGACCGATTTTCCCGCAATGGAACAAAAAATTCTTGGTTTCTGGGATCAGAATGATACCTTTAAAAAAAGCCTGAACCGACATGCTGAGGCCAAACCGTATGCTTTTTACGACGGACCTCCCTTTGCCACCGGTCTGCCTCACTATGGTCATCTGCTGGCCGGTACGATTAAGGATATTGTGCCACGCTATGAAACAATGCGTGGACACCGGGTTGAAAGACGCTTTGGATGGGACTGCCATGGCCTGCCGATTGAAGCTCTGGCTCAGGAGGCACTGGGTGTCAGCGGAGCCTTTGAGATCAAAGAGCTGGGCATCGACAAGTTTAACGAAAAATGCCGTTCAATGGTGCTGACCTATGTCTCGGAGTGGCGCAGGACCATCACCCGCATGGGGCGCTGGGTTGATTTTGATAATGACTACAAAACCATGGACCCGGATTATATGGAGAGCATCTGGTGGGTCTTCAAACAACTCTGGGATCAGGGACGGGTTTATAAATCATATCGTATCATGCCGTATAGCTGGAAGTTGAGCACACCGCTGAGCAATTTTGAGGCTGGTAATAACTACAAGGATGTTCAGGATCCCTCGGTTACGGTTGGGGTAAAGGTCCTAAGCGGTGCCGATCAAAGCTGGGGTGAAACATCGCTGCTGATCTGGACTACGACTCCCTGGACTCTGCCTGAGAATCTCGGCATCTGCGTCGGCCCGGAGATCGACTATCTTGTAGTCCGCGACTTAAAGGAACAGCGTTGTTATGTGATGGCCGCTCAACGGCTGGAGGCATACTACAAAGATGGTGATGGCTGTGAGGTTGTTGCAAAGCTCAAGGGAGCTGATCTCAAGGGCTGGACCTATGAACCGATCTTTCCGTATTTTGCCGAATATGAAAAGGATGGGGCATTCCGGGTCTTAAATGATGCCTTTGTGAGTACCGAGGATGGCACCGGCCTGGTGCATATGGCTCCCGCCTACGGAGAGGACGATTTTCGTATCTGCCGTGCGGCCGGAATTGATGCGATTGCCGACCCGCTCGATGCCGCCTGTAACTTTACCGATACGCTGCCGGAGTATGCCGGACGCTTCTGTAAAGAGTGTGACAAAGATCTGATCCGCTGGCTTAAGACAAATGGTAAGCTGGTGCATCAGTCGACGATTGTCCATAGTTATCCGTTCTGCGACCGTACCGACACACCATTGATCTATCGAGCTATTGAGGCCTGGTATGTCAAGGTGGAGGATCTGCATGAGCGCCTGACGGCCAACAATGAAACTGTCCACTGGATGCCTGGCTATGTTGGCGATAAACGATTTGGCAACTGGCTTAAAGATGCCCGCGACTGGAATATCAGCCGCAACCGTTTCTGGGGTTCCTGTATTCCTATCTGGATTAATGAAGACGATCCCTCAGACAGAATCTGTATCGGTTCAGTTGAGGAGCTGGAAAAACTAAGCGGCGAGAGCGTGACCGACCTGCACAAGCACTTCATGGATAAGATCGTGATTGAAAAGGACGGCAAACGTTATCATCGCACGCCTGAGGTCCTGGATTGCTGGTTTGAATCCGGTTCAATGCCCTATGCCCAGCAGCACTACCCCTTTAAACACAAGGGCGATGAGGCCAGCTTCTTTCCAGCCGATTTTATTGCCGAGGGACTCGATCAGACCCGCGGATGGTTCTACACCCTGATGGTTCTGGGTACTTGTCTGTTTGACAAGTCACCCTTCAAAAACGTGGTAGTTAATGGAATGGTTCTGGCTGAGGATGGCAAGAAGATGTCCAAACGCCTTAAGAACTATCCTGATCCGATGCACGTTATTGAGACGTATGGCGCCGATGCCCTGCGTCTCTATATGATCTACTCTCCGGTGGTGCATGCCGAAAATCTACGCTTCTCTGAAACCGGTGTGAAACAGATCTTGAAGGATCTGCTGATCCCATGGTGGAATGCCTACAGCTTCTTTGTGACCTATGCCAATCTGGATGGCTTCGAAGAGAGCCAGCTGCAGCGTCCGTCAGGCGATAACGTGCTCGACCGCTGGATCGTCAGCTCGCTGGAAACATTGATTGCCGATGTGACCGATGCGATGGATGTCTATGATCTTCAACGCTCAGTGCGTCCCTTTGTTAGTTTTGTTGAGGATCTGACCAACTGGTACATCCGCCGCAGCCGTCGCCGTTTCTGGAAATCGGAGAATGATGACGATAAGATGCATGCTTATCGCACCCTGCGCTATGTGCTGGTGCAGCTCAGCAAGGTGGCTGCTCCCTTTACCCCATTTATCAGCGAGAATATCTACCGCAACCTGAAAGGTGAAGGGATGCCGGAGTCGGTCCATTTATGCGATTTTCCACAGGCCAACAGCGATGCGCGCGATGAGCCGCTGGAGCGCAGCATGGTGCTGGTGCAGAGCATTGTCGGTTTAGGGCGCAAACTGCGCCTGGAGAACGACCTCAAGGTACGTCAGCCGCTGGCAACCATTCATGTTGTCTCTGCCAACCCTGAGATCAGATCGCTGCTTGAGGGGTATGAATCTCTGGTCACCGAGGAACTCAATATTAAAGAGGTCGTCTATGGCAGTGATGAAACCGAGATGGCCGAGGTCTCAGTCAAAGCTGATTTCCGTCAGTTGGGTCCTCGCTTTGGCAAACAGATGAAGCAGGTTGCCGCAGCCATAGCATCGCTCTGCTCGGAAAATGCAGCTCAGCTGGCTGCCGGCAAACCGGTTCAGCTCTCAGTCGGCGATCAGAGTGTTGAGCTCCTGCCAGGGGATGTTGTGGTTCAACGCGCACCTAAGGAAGGCATGATTGTCGCTTCAGATGGCGATATCCTGGTTGGAATTGAAACCGCTCTTACGCCTTTGCTGATTCAAGAGGGACTGGCACGTGAGTTTATCAGTCGGGTGCAGGGTCTGCGTAAAGATGCCGGTTTTGAAGTAACCCAACGGATTGTAATTACAATCGATGGCGATCAAGATATTGTCGCCGCAGTTACGAAACATCAGGATTATATAAAATCCGAAACCCTCTGCAGAAGACTCGAGTTTGTTGCTTTTGAGGGAGAGGTCATCGACCTGAATGGACACTCCGTGCGGGTTAAAGTTGAGAAGACTAAAGCTGCTTTTAGCCGCAACCAAACCAAGCGCTTGTAATGTGCCGACCCCTTTTCTCTAAATGTCCCGTTGTGTGTTAAGCACCGCCTGTCCTGAGCTTGTCGAAGTGGCAGCTTTAGAAAAAAAACTACGTGTTTTGGAAATAAGGTAATACAGATATTGTTCGTAAAAGTAGGTCCGGTTTTCAACCGGACAATCCCGATGAAATCGGGATCTACAGTGCTGAAATTACTTTTCCATCTCAAAAGGTCGAGAATTTATGACTGTTCCAAAGCTAGCTTTAGTTGCTCTCTCTCAACAATTTATGAAGGTGGTCTCCTAAGTTTCTTGTTTTTTGTGACAGGAGTTGAGAGAATAACAACTAATGCAGCAGCACTGCAACCAGACAAGCTGTGAACCATGAGCTAAACCACAATAATTTAATTAAACGTTGTGCTAAATCCATCACTGTATTAGCTAACAACGCTTCGCGTTGCATAAGATGAATGATTTATAGTAAGTAGGAGAAAAAAAGATGATTAAATGGAATCCTGAACTATATGGACGGTCTTTACTGAGTTTGACCGATTTCACCGATGCTGAGATGCTGGAACTTGTTGATCTGGCGGTTGAGCTGAAAGCCCGCCGCCGCGCCGGTATACGCGGTGATCTGCTGAACCGCCGTCACATAGCCCTGATCTTCGAGAAGAGCTCAACGCGGACCCGCACTTCCGCTTCAATTGCGGTGCGTGATGAGGGCGGTACTGCAGAGTATCTCACTAAGAACGATATTCACCTGGGGGCCAAGGAGTCGGTCAAAGATACCGCCCGTGTGCTGGGACGGACCTTTGATGGCATCCTGTTTCGCGGCTTTTCACAGCATCGGGTGGAAACCCTGGCTGAGTATGCCGGTATTCCGGTCTGGAATGGGTTGACAGATGCCTTTCATCCTACGCAGATTTTGGCTGACCTGATGACAATCAAAGAGAATTTTGGTAAACTGAAAGGGTTGAAACTGGCCTATGTTGGAGATGGACGCAATAATGTGGCCAACTCCCTGATGATCGGCTGCATGAAGGCCGGTCTGAACTTTGTTAACTGCACCCCGAAAGAGCTGCTGCCCGATCCGGAGCTGGTTAAAGAAGCGCAGATTATGGGCGAACGCAACGGGGCGACCATTGAAGTTTTTACTGATCCTCAGGAGGGCGTAAAAGCTGCCAATGTGATCTATACGGATGTCTGGGTCTCAATGGGTGAAGAGAACGAAAAAGAGAGCCGCCTTAAGCTGCTTCAGCCCTATCAGGTTAATATGGATCTGGTCAAGGCAACCGGTACACCGGAAGACGAATTTATATTCCTGCACTGCCTGCCGGCATTCCATGACAAAGAAACCGCTATGACCGCTGAATCGGGGGCCCTTGAGGTGACCGACGATGTTTTTGAAGCCCCATTCGCCAAGGTCTTCGATGAGGCTGAGAACCGGATGCATACAATCAAAGCACTTTACGTTTCAGCACTTGCGGATGGTGCCGCGCTGTAATGCATAGGGCATGGCGTATAGCGAAGAGAATTGCCTGGTCACCGAGTCAGCCTGCCGCTATGTCACTCGGTCATTAAGTCATTAAGTCACTCGGTCACTAAGTCAAGAAAAGCAGATTCAGGTTAACAGGAGTGAATATGTCAAAGAAAATGTGTAATGTTTCATGGGATGATTTTCATAAACTGCCGATTGAAGAGAAGGCTCCCTATCTGATTCAAGAGGATGGAGCTCTGTTCAACACCCTTTTTGCTCAGCAGTTTGATTTCGACACTCTGGAAAGATTAGCTCTCTTAAGTAATGCAATTAGAAAAATATCCAAGAGTCATGTTGGTTCCGATTTTCTGCGTACTTTGATTTCAGATAAAAGAGCGATGCTCTATTT
>Ga0307990_1000709_pt1 | contig 28807 bp, 21 predicted proteins | sample EllFjometagen129_FD_203168 | JGI IMG/M metagenome (GOLD analysis project Ga0307990, IMG submission 203168) | Marine microbial communities from Ellis Fjord, Antarctic Ocean - #129 | ecosystem: Environmental > Aquatic > Marine > Unclassified | place: Southern Ocean | collected 2014-10-08
ACCAATGCCGGCGACGATGAGGGCGACTTCGCCGCGCGGAAGCATGCCGAGGCCGATGCGTAGCGCGCCGCGGGCGTTAAACCGCATGGCCCAGGCGGGGAGTCCACAGCCTATGACTTTGGAGAAGATGGCGAGCAGGGAATAGACGATGCCAAAAAGGAGCATGGGTTTCATGGCGGCGAAGTCGACCATCATGCCCATGACACAGAAGAAGATGGGAACGAGGATGTTGTAGACGCCCTCGAGGCTTTCTTCGATTTCGTGCGCGAGGTCGGTGCGCGAGAGCGCGAGGCCCATGATGTAGGCGCCGATGATCATGGCCAGTCCGGCCATTTCAGCGAGGCCAGCCAGCAACATGGCCAACCCGAAGCAGATGGCGACCATGATTTCTTTAGATTTAAACTGCTTGATGGCGGAGGTGATTTTACGTGCGTAGATCAGGCCGAGCGCGGTGACGACGACAAAGAAGCCGATGGCTTTGGCGGCGATGATTCCGATTTCGCCCCAGTTGACTTCGCCGTTACCCATGCTGACTTTGGCCATTCCCATGACGATGGCGAGTGCGACGATGCCAAAGACATCATCAAACACAGCACCCGCCAGAATGGTGACCCCTTCAGGCGAGGCCATTTTCCGTTTTTCGGCAAGGATGCGCGCAGTGATGCCGACGGAGGTGGCGACCGAGATGACTCCAAGGAAGAGGGCGGCCGGATCCATAAAGTCATGAATGCCGTTCCCTGGCCAGAGGACGGCTGCGAGGTCGCCGACGACAAAGGCGGTGAGTAGTCCGCCGAGGCCGACGACGGAGCCGACGACCGAATACCTAAGAAAGGCAGCGAGGTCGGTTTCGAGCCCGGCGAGGAAGAGCAGGATGATGGAGGCGAGGGTGGCGATGCCGTAGAGCTCGGCGGAGGCGGCGAAGCCGGCGTGTTCCACAAAGAGCGGGCCGAAGTCCGGGAGAATCATTTTTGCCCCGAGGGCATAGGGGCCGATGATCATGCCCGAGATCAGTTCGCCCAGCACGGAGGGCATTTTGAGGAAGCGCTGTGCGAGGTAGCCGCCCACTTTGGCCACGATGATGATGACGGCTAATTGAATCACCAGAAGCATCATCAGGTGGGTGATGCCCTGGCTGGATGCTTCTGTAACGTGGGTTACGGTTTCGGTTGCATGGTGAGCCGCCTGGATAACAGTGTTTGTGATGTTGGGCATGGAGCCTCCTGATGCAAGTTAACTATTCTCGATTGATGATTGATGACTTCTAATTTGTCAGCAGGTTGAGAATCTCATTGGCGGAACCGGCGGAGACTAGCTTTTCGCGTAGCGTTTCACGGCCGAGCAGTTTGCTGATTTCGGCTAGGAACTGAATGTGCGGTCCGGCGCGGTTTGCAGGCGAGAGAGTTAGAATAAAGATCATGCAGGGTTGCTCGTCCATAGAATCGAAATCCAGTCCGTCGCGTTTAATGGCGATTACCGCGAGGAGCTGGTCGACCGCATCGGTCTTGCCGTGTGGAATGGCGATGCCGTTTTGCATGCCGGTGGACATTTTCGCTTCACGATTCAAAACCGCTTTGAGTGCGGTATCGCGGTCAGTAATCTTTCCGGAGTGTACCAAAAAATCAATCATTTCTTCAATCGCAGCAGCTTTATTTTCGGCCTTTAACTGCGGCAGAATAGACTCTTTTGTAAGCACTTTTTTGAGATTCATGATCTCTCCCTGAAAAATGAAAGCGCGTATTGTGGTCTTCTGCTTTGAGCGGTCAATCAAAAACCCGATAAAAATTAGGGATCAAAATTCCACCAATCGCTAGCTATACTTGCATTATTATCGTATTTCGCCTTGCGCAGGTTTTCTAATTGGAGTAACAATCACCCAGTCGATTGAGGCCGCCAAAGAGGCTGGTTCAAAATAATAACAACTGCAATAGGAGAATTAAAAATGGCAAAAGCAGCAACCAAATCACAGATTATCGCTCAAGTAGCTGAAGACGCTGATATCAGCAAAGTACAGGCAAAATCCGCTATCGAATCACTCATTAATCAGGCATATGCTGGCGCTGCTGACGGTTTCACCGTTCCGGGTCTTGGTAAACTGGTTAAAGTAGACCGCAAAGCTCGTCAGGGTCGTAACCCTGCTACCGGCGAAACAATCCAGATCGCTGCTAAAACGGTTCTCAAATTCCGTATTGCTAAAGCGGCTAAAGACGCGATTCTTGGCTAATTCGCAATTGCGACAAACGGTCGCTTCTTCGGGAGCGGCTGTTTTTTTGCACTTGCATAGTTCCGTATATCCGGATAAACAAATATACATGACGATTGCTCAACAACTTGAAACCGCTGATCGACCGCTCATTTCGGTGGAATTTTTTCCTCCGAAAACCGATGCGGGCCAGACTGCGTTTACTCAGGCCGCCATTGATCTGACCGGCCTGAATCCCGATTTTATCTCCGTCACCTGCGGGGCGGGCGGCACGGCCGCCGGGCCGACGCTCGAGGTTTGCCAGCAATTGGCCGGTCTCGGTTATGGATCTATTATGCCCCACTGCACCTGTGTCAGCATGTCTCGTGCCGACCTGAAGGCGTCCTCGGATGTCCTTGTTGAGCAGGGATTTAATCACGTTATGGCACTTCGTGGTGATCCGCCGAAGGGAGAGAGCTCCTTTCAGCCTGCACCTGACGGCTTCCGGTATGCTGCCGAACTGGTTGCCTTTTTGCGCGATCGGCACCCGGGGCTTTGCATCGGTGTGGCCGGCTATCCTGAAAAGCACCCCGAGGCAGCAAGCCTTGAAGAGGATATTGTCCATCTGAAAGAAAAAGTGGATGCAGGAGCGAATTTTATCACGACCCAGCTCTTTTTGGAGAACCGGGTCTACTTTGAATTTGTTGACAAATGCCGCTCGGCGGGCATTACGATTCCAATTCTTCCCGGCCTGCTGCCCGTTACATCCTTAAGGCAGATCAGCCGGATGCAGAGTTTTTGTGATTTCGAAGTTCCCCAAAAGCTGCTGCACGATCTGGAAGCCGCGCAAGACAATCTGGCCAAAGCCGAGCGCATTGGGCTCTACTGGGCGATTGAACAGATATCAGAACTGATCGAAGGCGGTGCGCCGGGTATTCACCTTTACCTGCTTAATCGCGCGCAGACTGCGTTCTATCCCGAACTATCCGCCTGCCTTTCCCGTGTGCGAGGCGTATAAGTGATCTTTTAATTTATGGAGAAAATGATATGAGCGAGAAGAAGTGGGCCCTTGAAACAGCAGCGGTACAGGCAGGATGGACTCCCAAAAGCGGAGAACCCCGGGTGTTGCCGATTTACCAGAGCACGACATTCAAATACGACACCGTCGATGAAGTGGCCAAGCTGTTCGACCTGGAAGCCGAGGGCCATATGTACAGCCGCATCAGTAATCCGACTGTGGAATGCTTCGAGAAAAAAATGGCGACTTTGGAAGGCGGGGTCGGCGCACTGGCCACGTCTGCCGGACAGGCGGCCTCCATGATTTCCATCGCAAACATCTGTACGGCTGGCGATCATTTCATTGCCGCCGGAGCGCTATACGGCGGGACGGTGGCCTTGTTCACCAATACGTTGAAGAAATTGGGGATCGAAGTGACGCTGGTCGACCAAGAGCTGTCGTTTGAGGAGTTGAAGAGTTATTTCAAACCGAACACTAAGGCGATTTTTGCCGAAACCATCGCCAACCCAGCGATGGATGTACTGGATTTTGACAAGTTTTCCGCATTAGCCGAGGAGATGGAGGTGCCGCTGATCGTGGATAACACTTTCGCCACGCCGTATCTGTGTCGTCCGTTTGAACACGGCGCGCACATTGTTATGCACTCCTCCTCCAAATATATCGATGGACATGCCACCAGCGTGGGCGGTGTGATTGTTGATGGCGGAACCTTCGACTGGACGTGCGGGAAATATCCGGAGTTTACCGAGCCGGATAAAAGTTATCACGGGGTGATCTATCCCGAAAAATTTGGGGAAGCGGCCTATATTGTGAAGGCCCGCGTCCAGTGGATTCGCGATCTCGGGTCGTGCATGAGTCCGATGAACGCCTTCCTCTCAAATCTAGGGCTCGAAACCCTGCATGTCCGGATGCAGCGCCACTGTGAGAATGCACAGAAGCTTGCCGAATTTCTGGAGGCGCATCCGAAAGTCAGCTGGGTGAATTATCCGGGACTGAAAAGCCACAAGCATTATGAGCGGGCCAAAAAATATCTCTCCGGCTGCAGCGGTGTTTTGACCTTCGGGGTCCGGGGTGGCGTGGCGGAAGGCGAACGCGTCATGAACAGTCTGGAGCTGGCTGCGATTGTGGTGCATGTGGCGGATGTGCGCACGAGCGTGCTGCATCCGGCCAGCATGACGCATCGTCAGCTTTCCACTGAGGAGCTGGCCGTGGCCGGTGTCACACCGGATTTGATCCGGGTCTCGGTCGGGATTGAAAACATCGACGATATCATCGCGGACTTCGACCAGGCGCTTGAGCGGATCTAACCGCCTGTGATGCTTGACCGGTCAAAAATAAAGTTCCAATCCTTGGAAAAATGGGGCACAATTTTTTCAATGTTTGGAAAATTCATAGTTTTACTTCTGTTCGTCGCCGCCATCGCTGGCTGTGCCACCCCGACTTATGAGGATGGCACCCCGCGCGAATATTCCGATATGCCCTGGGGCACTCCCGCCACATGGGAAGGCTCCGTCGGCATTCCCGGCATGAACGGGTACGAGTAGGGAGAGTATTGCGTACTGCGTACTGCGTACTGCGTATTGCGTACTGCGAACTGCGTACTGCGAACTGCGTATTGCGTACTGCGTACTGCGTATTGCGTACTGCGTATTGATCAATACGAAATACGCAGTACGCAATACCTTCTATGCCCCTTGCAGCATCCAGCGTAGCGGTTCAGCTGTTCATTTATCGCCAAAGGTTGATCAACCTGCGCCAATGCCTTGTGTTCATGAGGTTGTCTGCTATATTTATAAACTTTTTCGCGGTTGTTTTTAATAGGCATTAAACAGAGTAAAGGTGGATGAAGGATGGATATTTCAGTTGAGGGTCATATCTCGGAAAAAACAGGGCATGGTGGATTGTCTTATCTGGAGCTTTGTCATGAAGGTTCGGTTGCTCATGTTTATCTGCATGGTGCGCATGTTTTACATTATCAGCCGGCGGGCGAGGCCCCGGTTTTGTGGCAGAGCCAAAAGAGCCGGTTTGAAGCCGGAGAACCTATTCGCGGTGGCGTTCCAATTTGTTGGCCTTGGTTTGGTGCACATCCTACGGAGGAGCATTTGCCGGGTCATGGATTGGTCCGTCATTCCGAATGGATACCCAAAAATTCCAGCGTCACGGATGAATCAACATCCATTACTCTGCAGAGTCCGGTGGCAGAAGAAGTCGGGGCCTCGTTGGAATTGGTCGTTGAATTGGGTAGTGCACTCACCCTTACGTTGATCACGAAGAATGTCAGCGGTGCACCCTTGCCGCTTACCGAGGCGTTGCATACCTACTTTGCTGTGAGTGATATCTCCAACGTCTCGATTTCGGGACTTGAGGAGCAACAGTATATTGACGTGCTTCCCTCTGACCGTCCGACTTTGAAACAAGAGGGCGCGATTACTTTTTCTGCGGAAACGGATCGTATCTATTTTGATACAGCCGAAGAATGTATCATCTGCGATAGCGGGCTGAATCGTCGTATCCGGGTTTCCAAAACGGGAAGTCGTTCGACCGTGGTCTGGAACCCATGGGTGGCTAAAGCCGTGCGAATGCCCGACTTTGGTGATGATGAACATCCAGAAATGGTCTGTGTGGAAACCGCCAACTGCGGACCGAATGGATTGAAAATCGCACATGGAGAAGAACACACCATTCAAACACAGATTCAGATTGTGACATAGCCATTGAGCAACCGGGTGCAATGGATCGATCCCGGGCCGCCCTCTACGGAGTGTGCGTCCGGCGAAGCTGCAACCCGTTTTTTCCGCGTCATTGAAGGTAGTTAATTCAGGAGAGTATTGCGTATTTTGTACTGCGTATTGATCGATACGAAATACGCAGTACGTAATATTTTCTACGCCTCCTGCAGGATGCGCAGCATCCGGCGTAGCGGTTCGGCTGCACCCCACAGCAGTTGGTCGCCGACCGTGAAAGCGGATAAATATTCCGGCCCCATTTTCATTTTGCGGATGCGTCCCACCGGCACGGTCAAGGTGCCGGAGATTACTGCAGGCGTCAGGCGAGCCAGCGAATCCTCTTTGTTGTTGTCGACCACATCCACCCACTCGTTGTCGTTACGCAGGATTCCCATGATCTCGTCGACCGGGACATCTCGGGTTAGCTTGATGGTCAGTGCCTGCGAATGACAGCGCATTGCGCCGATTCGCACGCAAATGCCGTCGATTGGAATGAGCGGGTCGTTCAGCAGGATTTTGTTGGTCTCAGCAAATCCTTTCCATTCCTCTTTGGTTTGTCCGTCATCGACCGCTTTGTCGATCCACGGAATGAGTGAGCCGGCCAGTGGCGCGCCGAAGCGTTCGGTCGGGAAGTCGCTGCTGTTGAACTGAGCGGTCACCTTGCGGTCGATGTCGAGAATCGCGGAAGAGGGTGTCGCTAACTCATTAGCCACACAGCCGTTGAGTGATCCCATCTGATTGAGCAACTCGCGCATATTCTGTGCGCCTGCGCCGGAGGCCGCTTGATAGGTCATCGCGGAGACCCATTCGACGAGCCCCGCTTTGAATAATCCGCCGATTGCCATCAGCATCAGGCTGACGGTGCAGTTGCCGCCGATAAAATCTTTTTTTCCATTGGCCAGCGCCTGATTAATCACCGGGCTGTTGACGGGGTCGAGCACGATCACGGCCTGTTCGGCCATGCGCAGGGTGGAGGCGGCATCAATCCAGTAGCCGTTCCATCCGCTTTCACGGAGCTTGCCGTGCACAGCGGTGGTGTAGTCGCCGCCCTGACAGGTGATCACCGCGTCCATCGCGCTGAGCGCGTCGATGTCGAACGCATCGAGCAGCACCGAGTCGCCTTTGCCGACGTTCGGTGCGGCCTGTCCGGCCTGCGAGGTGGTGAAAAACACCGGGTCGATGTTTTCAAAATCATTTTCCGCGCGCATGCGTTCCATCAAAACGGAACCGACCATGCCGCGCCATCCAACTAAGCCAACGTTCATTGTTCTGTCTCCTCTGTGGTAAATTTAAAATTCAACGGTTTTGGAGTAGTGGGATCGTGAATTGTTGGGGAATTTCCCAATACTCCAGTACTCCTGCACTCCAATTTTCTTTTCCGCAGGCAGAGTCTGTGGAAAAGGCGGGAACGGTATTTGATTTAAAAATTAAAAACAAGCCGCTATTGTGATCGGAATGTTCAATATACCTATAATTTTAGCTGAGATCATCCCCGGTGGCGAGGTGTTCTGGGATTACAGCCAGCCGCCAAGCGGTGTGGCGCTTGCGAGGCTGTTTTTTCTGCTGATTCTGTGCGTCGGGGTTGTGCTGGATTTGGGGTTGGCGCTTTATTTTCTGAAACGGCCGCCCCGTCCCCGCGTGTGGTATGAGGATCTGGCGGCGCGTGCGCTGCCCGGCAAACTGATTCTGATTCTGCTTTTGACACTTACGGCGCTCTATGTGGCTTGTTCGTTGGTGTACAGCGCTCTGTTTCCGTATGTGCATGAGCTTAAGCCGCACACGCTTCTATTTCAGGCGCTCTTTTTTCATGTGCCAGCGTTGGTTGTTCTGTCTGGAATTTTCATCCATCGCCGTGCGTCTGGGCGCGAACAGCTCGGTATTTCCTGGCGCCGTGCGCCGTCTATGCTGGGCCTGTCCGTATTACTTTATCTGGTGGCCATTCCGATTCTCTGGTTCTACAGCATGCTTTATCAGGTTTTGCTTTATCAGTATGGATTCAACCTCTACCTGCAGGATGTGGCGCAGGTATTCCTCGCGCCCGCCCCGGTGCTGGAGCGCGTTGCGATGTATTTTGTGGCCATCATACTTGCGCCGGTCTTCGAGGAGTTTGTTTTTCGCGGAGTGCTTCTGCCCTGGGTGGTCCGCCGCGTGGGACTTTGGCAGGGAATTGCGGTGGTCTCTCTTGTCTTTGCCGGGATGCATATGCACCTGCCATCTTTTTTGCCGCTTTTTTTGCTGTCAGTTATGTTCTGTGTTGCCTACGCCCGTACCCGCTCGTTGCTGGTGCCAATCGGCATGCACGCCTGTTTTAATGCCGTCACTGTCATTTTGCTGGCTCTGACGGGATAGCAGGTTTCCGATGTCTGGGAAAATCATGCAAATTTTTTCCAGACATTGGAAAAGGGTTTCAGTAGATTTTTCTGCGTCGCTCGCCCCGAAGTTTCGGGGCGGCAAAATAGAATGTGGAGAGGGATTGTTGTGGACAGTTTTATTGAAAGTTTGGGCCTCAGTGCGGATCGCTACGAAACCGCATCTCTGATGCAGTCGTTTTTTTCGGAAATGGACAAAGGGCTTGCCGGTGAGGAGAGTTCGCTGGCGATGCTCCACGCCTATCTGGCCGCGGGCAAGGATGTTGAGAAAAACCGCAAGGTGATCGTCATTGATGCGGGCGGAACCAACCTGCGTGTCGGTACCGCGTTGTTTGACGATGCAGGGTCTCTGCAAATCGCAAATCTTGAAAAAAGCGGTATGATCGGTTTGGGCGGGCAGCTTTCTAAAGCTGAATTTTTTGAACGGCTTGCGGATTGCGCTATGCCGGTTATTCATGAGTCCGACTCGATCGGGTTCTGTTTTTCCTATCCCTGCGAGATTCAGCCCAACCATGACGGACGTCTGCTTCACTGGGCCAAAGATATTGATGCGCCGGAAGTGGAGGGTTGCCTGATCGGTGAAGAGCTCAACCGGGTTTTTGAGTCGCGCGGCATTGCGCGCAAAAAAATTGTGCTGCTCAACGACACCGTGGCTACGCTGCTGGCCGGGGTCGCCAAAGGAGCGGAGCAGGGAGCCAAGGGCTATGTCGGTTTTATTCTCGGCACCGGCACCAACACCGCCACCCTCGAAAAGGGCGAGGTTGTCAATGTAGAATCCGGTGGGTTCGGTAAACTGCAGGTCACTGAAATCGACCGCGAACTCGATGCTTCCTCCAGCAATCCCGGCAAACAGATTTTTGAAAAAATGATTTCCGGTGCCTATCTCGGCCCGCTCATGTTGGTTGCTCTCAAGCGGGCACCGCTTTCCGAAAGCGGTGCGCAGGCGATTGCAGAGATAGACGGTCTCAGCCTGATTCCTATCGACAATTTTGCAGCTCAGAACGGGCGCGACATCGGTCCGCTGGACGATCCTCGCCTGTCAGAAGAAGATGGTGAATTGATCCGCACGGTGTTTAACGCTATCGTCAAGCGTGCCGCTCATCTGAGCGCTGTCAACCTTGCCGTGGCCGCCATCCGCAACGAGACCTCACCGATTTGTATTAATTTGGACGGTTCCACGTTCTTTAAAACCTTCCGTCTGCGCGAACAGGCCGAAGCGGAGCTGCAGCAGATCCTCGAACAAGCGGGAGTCGACCATTTCAACGTTCATATTGACGACGCCCCTATGGTTGGAGCCGCCATCGCTGCGCTCAGCCTCTAATCGCAATACATTTAAAAAGGATAACTCTAATGCTTGATATTAAATTCATTCGTGAAAACCCCGAGGTGGTGAAGACCGCGCTCAAAAATCGTAAGGCCGAGGCAGATGTCGATGGACTACTTGAACTCGACCACCTCCGTCGCATCGCCATCACTGAAGGCGAAGAACTGAAGACCGGGCGCAATAAATCTTCCAAAGCCATCGGCGCGCTGATGGGGCAGAAAAAATTTGACGAGGCGGAAGCTGCCAAAGAAGAGGTTCGGTTGATCGGGGACCGAATTTCTACGCTCGATGAGCAGGTGCGCGAACTCGATGAAAAAATTAAAGCCATTGTTTTGTATATTCCCAACTTGCCATCCGATACCACGCCGATCGGCGCGACGGAAGAGGATAACCCTGTTCTGCGCACCTTTGGTGAGGTGAAAACTTTTGATTTTAAACCGAAACCGCACTGGGATATCACCGAAGCATTGAAGCTCGTCGATTTTGAGCGCGGTGCAAAAATTACCGGTTCCGGATTTCCCGTTTACACGGGGCAGGGCGCCCGGCTTCAGCGTGCGTTGGTCTCCTACATGCTCGACCTGCACACCACCGAGCACGGCTATACCGAAGTTGAACCGCCGGCTGTTTGTAATGCGGATTCCATGATCGGCACCGGCCAACTTCCGAAATTTGCAGATGACATGTATTACATCGCGGGTGACGAGCTTTATCCTGTTCCGACCGCCGAAGTGCCGCTTACCAATTTATACCGCGAAGAAATCATCGACGTGAACGAGCCGATCAAGCTAACCGCCTACACGCCGTGTTTCCGTCGTGAGGCCGGTGCCGCCGGCCGCGATAACCGCGGGCTGGTCCGGTTACACCAGTTTGGCAAAGTCGAAATGGTTAACTTTGTGAAGCCGGAGCAATCCGTCGCGCAGCACGAGATTCTCGTCGGCGAAGCCGAAAAAGTTCTGCAACTGCTTGGCCTGCACTACCGCGTCATCGAGCTGTGTACGGCGGACCTCGGCTTCTCCGCCGCCAAGTGCTACGACATCGAACTCTGGGCTCCCGGCGTTGAACGCTGGCTCGAGGTCTCCTCTGTCAGCAACTTCGGCGACTACCAGGCTCGCCGCTCGCGCATCCGCTGCCGCGACGAAAACGGTAAAACGCAACTTTTGCACACGCTCAACGGTTCGGGTGTCGCCTTGCCGCGCCTCGTCGTCGCCATTATCGAAAACTATCAGAATGCTGATGGCACCGTCACCGTTCCCGAGGCGCTCCGGCCTTATATGGGCGGTCTCGAAAAGCTCGGCTAGGCAACTGCGTAGCGGCGCAGTGTTTGGGGCGCGGTGATAAAGGCGTAAGCCGTATCCCCGCTTTTCCAAGGTGTTTAAAATCCAACCGCGCGGGTTATCTTGAGTGTTTATAGAAAAGGCACATCATTGCCCTCATTGACGAACGTGAGGTCGTCGAGTGCATTTTGCGTAACCTCGGATTGTTTAAGTAGGGCGTACGGCTCAACCCCTCCCGGGCGTCACCAGACGATACGGGGTTGTTGAACTGTTTCCCGGGGATCCCGTTCCCGACTGCAGCATCAAACCAGTGATGAACTATGAGGCTTGTGTGAACACATAAGTATTTGCGGCAGAAAATCTTGGACCAAAACAGGTTGATTTTTATGTGCCTGCCGCCCAATTTATATAGCAGGGATATTCCCCTGCCGGATAGGGGTCAAGCTTGACAGTAATCCTATCTTGCAATACAAAGTTCACCATGAGACCATTCTTTAAAAGGACTTTTCGGGGCGAGTGTCCCGGTCGCTTGAAAAGCGATTTTCTAGCAATCCTTAGAAGCATGAAGGTGCATCAGGGCTGAAAAGTGGGAAAATTCGATAACCGAAATTGTGGTAGTAATAATTCCAGTTTTCACTTCTAAAGGTGGCTCAGGTTAAGGAAAAAATGAAACATATTACTCTAGCATATCTGACCTTTATTCACGGATTACTGATATTGACATCGATCCACTGTTGTCTCATTCGCGATCAGTTAGGACCAGACGCGTTTCTTAATGGTCACGATTACTATATGACGGCTCAAGAACAGTATTTTACAGCAAGGTCCAAAACTTTAAACAAAGAAGACGGATTGGTCTTCATCGGCGATAGCATCGTAAACGGGCTGTGTGTCGAGTCTGTTTTTAATGCAGTAAATTTTGGCATTTCTGGGTACACGGTTCGTCAGGCAAAAAATCAAGTTGATAAATATATAAACCTCGAATCAAAGACTATCATTTTAGCCCTCGGTATTAACGACGTCCCTTGTGAAACCAAAAAATTCGAGACCAACTACACGTCACTGATAGAGCATCTTCCCAAGTCCGCCTTTGTAATAATTTCATCAATTTTGCCAATTGATGACCTGGTATTCACCTCACAAGGGAGTGAGAGTAGAAATAATATCAATATTAACAAGCTTAACGCATCCCTAAAGGAAATTGCTAAATCATATGATAACGTTGCATACATTGATTCTGGCCAATACCTGAAAAGCAAATCTGGTTCACTGAATCCATCGCTCCACGGCGGTGATGGATTGCACCCCAATAGAAAAGGATACAGGATATGGATTGTTGGGCTTCAAGAGGAATTTGCGAAGTTGGTTGAGCAGGGGAAAGGCGGTAATGCCCTTCAAAAAGCATCTAAAGCAAGGGGTTGAGGCGCTTTTTTCGCCATTCTTTAGACAGGGAAGCCGAGATCCGGGATCCTATAATCTTATAGTTTTAATGTTCTCATTGCTCTGAGCCAAGCCGGGATCATCTTGCAAACCTCGTTCCTGAAGAACCTTTAATCCCTCCGTTAGGGGCGCATCGTTTTTTCAAACATTGGAAAAATAATCAGGTGCAGGCTCCGCCTGCTTCCAAGGGTTGGAAATATCGTTTTATCTTTGAGCGATTGTTTTTGCGGAGCCATCCCGATTTTTGTTACTCTCGTATCAAATGGATTCAAATCGCTCTAATTTGCGCAAAAAGCTGTCACTTCAAAGTGAATTTAATCGCTATGAGGCGAAGTATATTATTCCGCCATCGCTGGTTCCTAAGATTCGGGATTTTATTGCTCCTTTTTGTGAGAAGGATCCGCATGGTGTGGGCGATCCCCCCGAATATATGATTACCACGCTGCAGCTCGACTCCGAAGGATTGCACCTTCACCGGGCCAAGGCGGAAGATGCGATTAACCGCTTTAAAATGCGCATCCGCACCTACGGAACTGACGACCGCATCCCCATTTTTTTAGAAATTAAGCGAAAGCTTCGCGGTTCTATAGCCAAAAGCCGCGTGATGATTCCGCGTGAGCTCTATAATGAGGATCTTTTCTACGGTGGACCCCGTCCGGAGTTCCGTTCGTCAAAAGAGGCGTTTGCCTTTTTTGATTTTCTCCGTCTTCGTGATCAAATGAATATGAAGCCGATTGTTTTTATTCGCTACCACCGTGAGTCTTACGTTGGGGTGAATTATCATTACGCGCGCGTTACCTTTGATAGGAAACTTTGTTATCGCCGGACGCGTGACTGGTCATTTCCAGCCGCCACCGACCGCTGGCGCGCTATGGACTCAACCGCAGCGCTGAATCGTCGCTATCCCGGCGTGATTCTTGAACTCAAAACATTTCGCGATGTGCCGCTATGGATGAGCGAGCTCACAGAACGCTTCAGCCTGGTGCGAAGCGGATTTTGTAAATATTCAACCGCATTGGATCTGGAGTCCGCCTTCTATGGCGAGCCGTATCCGCAAGCTTACCATGAGGACGAGAGTCTTCTTAACCCTGCAAGGATTACCTTATGAATGAAGTACTTCAGGCCTTCGGGTCGACCCATGTGCTCGGATTGGAGCAGATTGCCTGCGGCCTGCTGGCCAGCTTTGTGCTGTCGGCCATGATCGCCTATATTTATCGCTGGACCTATCAGGGACTGTCCTACTCCCGCTCGTTTGTTCACACCTTGATTCTGGCCGCCATTGTGACCACAATTCTGATTGTTGCCATCGGGAACAATCTCGCCCGGGGGCTGGGGATTCTCGGCACGTTGGCGATTGTTCGTTTCCGCACCCCGATTCGGGATCCGCGTGATATTATCTTTCTGTTCGCCTGCTTGGCCATTGGTATTGCCTGCGGGGCGGGCGTGTACCATGTCGCGATTCTCGGCGCACTGTTTTTTTGCGCTGTCGCTCTTTTCCTGCACTGGTCTCCGTTTGCCTCCTTGCGGGTTTATGAAGGGCTTCTTCATTTCACGTTGCCCTCGGAGGTAGAGAACGGTCAGGAAAAGATGTTCGATATTATGAAGCAGTATTGCTCCTCCATTGTCCTTGTTGCCATGCGGGAAGCGACGCAAGGCGAATGTCTGGAATATTCCTATCAGATTCGGCTGATCGATCCTACCTATCAGGTTGAGTTGCTTAATTCCGTCATAGAAACCGAGAACGTTAGTGATGCTCATCTGCTGATGCATCGCGCAACGGTGGAGATTTAATATGCCAAAAAAATATCGTGTATCTCCTCTTCACCCCCGGGTGTTCATTAGTCGTTTGAAAACGCGGGTTCCGTTTGTCGTCTGGATCGTTGTCGCGGTGGGCGCCGTCTATATCTATCATCATGGCGGGCAGTTCGGCGGCATGACCGGCACGGTCGAGACCACCTTTGATAATGCGGCCCCGCTCGAGGCCGGTCGATTGGTTGAACTGTTTGTTGGCATCGGTGATCTCGTGGAAAAGGGAGAGGCCCTGGCTCAAATGGACATTTCTCTGCTCACGGCTGAAAAAGCTGTTTTCGAGGCCGAGGAGCAAGCGTTGGCCGGCGAACTTGCTGCTGTGACGGCCGAAACGCAGCGGCTCGAAGATTTGATGACCCGGCATCTTGCCAGTGAGCAGGATATTCTATCTTTGCGTATTAAAAAGAAATCGCTGGAGGCCGAGGTGGTCGCCTCTGAAATTGAAAAAGAAATTCACTTGATTGATATGCGGATTCAAAATTGCACGTTGCGTGCCAATACGGACGGAACTGTCTCGCGGGTGTATAACTCGCCTGGAGATATTGTGCAGTCCGGTGCGCCTGTTTTGTCGTCGGTGATTCAGCGGGACCCCGTCGTCGTCGGATTTTTGTCCGAGTATAATGCGCGCGACGTTGCGGTGGGGATGAAGGCTTATTTAAAGCCGAGTTCCGGTGTGGGAGATGTGATTCAAGCGACCGTCGTTTCGCTAACGCCCGATGTGTTTGCCTTGCCGGGGCGGGTGAATCCGATCCCTACGAAAAGCTATCGCGGTCGTCGCGTGATCATTAAACCGGAGTCCAGAGCGGCATTGCTGCCCGGTGAAGAGGTCCAGATTTACTTCCGCAATCCATGGTCTATTCAGCTTTCCGGGGGGCAGGCCCAGTGAAGAAGTTTATCTTTTTTGTTCTTTGCCTGTTTTCGTTGTGGTCCGTGCAGGCGCAGGACCGGGTGTCGCTCCAGACTGTGATTGAACTGGCTCTCGAAAACGATATCCGGCTGATGCCCGGTAAGATTCAGCTTAAGGTTTCGCAGCTTCAGCAGAGCCAGTCAGCGGTGTGGGAAGATCCCGAGGTTCGCTTTGAACCTAGCGTAGATTCCGATGAAAACTATTTTGACTCCGCTCTACGCTTTTACCTGCCGCATCCGTGGCGGCTCAAAGCCGAAAAGATGGAACGTGCCTCGCAAACTGCGGCATCTACGGCCGAACTGCAAATGGGGCGGGTTCAGGTTGCGGTCGAAATATTTCAGCTCTATCGCGAGTTCCAATGTTTGGAAAAAGAATACGCTCTTGCCACGCGATTGATTGACGTGAAGCAGCAGCTGTCGGAACGGGTCCAGGAGCAGGTGGATGCCGCTGTAAAGACGTCGACCGATGCACTTTTATTGCGCTGGGAGCTTCGTGATGCGCAGCGTGAGGCGCGGACTCTTCAGCGCGAGATGGACCTCATTAAAGGCCGGCTTGCCGGGTGGATCGGTCAGCCGCTCGACGAGTTGTTGCTGGATCCGCTCCCGGAGGAAGATTTTTATGTTTCAGCCGGGCGCAATGCTGCCGTTGAAACGGCGCTCGAGTTGCGCCCGGATCTTCATTTGCTAACCGCTCAGTTAGAGCGGGCAGAATCGCAGGTTTGTCAGGTCGAAGCGGAGCGGATTCCGTGGTTTAATCACGTGCAGGCAGGCTATTCGGACAGCTCAGAAGAATGGGAGGTTCAGGCGGCAGTCAGCCTGCCGATCTTTTCTTTCGGCGGATCAAAAAAGCGTCAGGCACTCGCCGAACAATCGTTGCGGTTGGCGGCAATCGACGCTTCGCGCGATGCCATTGCTCTAGAGGTGAATCAGGCGGCCCAGGCATTGAACAGTGCGGTGGAGGAGTGGCAGATGCAGCAGCAGGAGCTCGGCGAGCTGACGGGGGAAACCGAAAAAGAAATTAAGGTGCTGCAAGAGTACGCATCGGGAGAGCCCGATGAATGGATGAAACTCCAGGAGCGGCTCATTCAGGCCGACCGCCGTTTGCTCGATGTCCAGCGCAGTGTGTACGCCGCTCGTGCCGACTATTTTCTCACTACGGGTCAGACCCCTCTGGACTGAATAGGATTGCGGCCAAAAAAACCTATTCCCTGCGTGCAAGCAATTCGTTTGTTATGGTAGCGAAATGTTTACACGGTACATTTCGCTGTCCGTCGTAAAGTAGGGCTGAATTTCGTTGGTGGTTCCCTGACCAAACGCATGGGTTGAAACCCATTCGCCGCTGACTAGGTTCGTGGTGCTGTCGACAGAGTAGTCAATATTGCGCTGGGCAAACCATGTAATCTTCTGATCCGGCAACCAGCTAAGTCGCGGGTGATAAAGCAGATCGGAAGGGTAGCCGTTCCAGGTTGGAGATGTGTATCCGAATGTCCCTTCAAGATAGTAAGCAAGGAAGTCATTTGCCGTTTCTTTAAAGGCATCCCCTCCAAGAAGCGGGGCGTTCCCTAGAAAAATCGCGGTGCGTAAGTCAGTACATTTCTCAAAGGCATTGTTTTCCATTAGCTCCAGGCTGGAAGGAAGAGAAACACTTGTCAGGTTCTCGTTTTGATAAAACGCATGCCAGTCGATGGTTTTTGTGCCTTCCGGGATTGCATAGCGTCCGGAACGACCTTCTGGGAACCGCAGGAGTTTGGTTTTATCGCTGTTGAACAAAACGCCGTCTACGCTGGCGAGTTCTGATCCGGGAGAGTTTACCGAGATTGATTTCAGGCTTTTGCTTTTATCAACCAGATTTCCGCCGAGGCGCTCGAGACTGCCCGGCAGGGTGAGTTGAGCTAGTCTGTCGCATTCGAGAAAGGCTTCGCGGTCAAGTGACGCCACGCTTGACGGCAGCGTGATGCTCGTTACGAAGTCGCAGTAGGCAAAGGCGCCGCCGCCGATGGTTTTGACGCCGTCGGGTACGGTGTAGGAACCGCCACGCCCTGGCGGAAAGGCCATCAGCTCCGTTCCCTCTTTATTAAACAACACGCCGTCGATGTCGGAGAACAACGGATTGGCCGGGTCGACGTCAATGGATGTCAACGCATTGCACTCCCGGAACATAAAATTTCCCAGCGTGTTCACGCTGGAGGAGAAGGTGATGCGGGTGAGGTCGTAGCATTTGTAGAAGACCTCATCGCCAAGGGTTTCGACGGTGTCGGCCAGATTGATTTGCGTCAGGCTATCACAGCGATAAAACGCGCGGTACCCAATGTGTTTGATGCCATCCGGAACGGTGTAAACACCGCTCTTTCCTCTGGGGAATGTGATGAGTCGCGTCTGATCTTTATTGCATAGAACGCCGCCGATACTGGAGTAGACCGCATTGGAAGGGTTCACGGAAATTGCCGTCATTCTTGAACAGGATTCGAACGCCTTTTTACCGATATATTCCGTGGCCGCCGGGATGGTGATGTTTCGAAGGTTTCCGCATGACGCAAAGGCGCCTTCTCCGAGGGCAACCGTTGCATCGGGCAAGGCCACGCTGGTCAAGTTGCCGCATCCGTTGAAGGCATAGTCTCCGATGTGAATAACCGAGGATGGAATTGTGATCGTGCGGAGGTCGCCAGCCCCATCAAAGGCCCGGTCGTTAATGCCTTCGACCCCGTTTGGGATTGCATAGGTTTGGCTCCTGTTATTCCACCGTTCGGGGTAGATAATGAGGGAGGTCAGTTTTTTGTTGTAGAGCACGCCGTTTAGATCAGCGTAGGCCGGGTTGTTCGTGTTTACGTCAAAAGAAGCCAGACGATCAAAGCTGGCAAACGCTAAATCGCCAATGCTGATTAGGCTGGAGGGGAGGGTGATGCGGGTGACATTTTGACAGTCCCAAAATGCCTGTTCGCCGACCGATTCGATACCTTGGGGTAGGTCGATTCGGCTCAGGCCGTCACATTTATAAAACGCTCGGTAGTCGATTTGTTTTAATGTGGAGGGGAAAGTAACCGCCCGGATAGAGGAGTTGTCGGCGAATGCGAGATCTTCGATGTGAATCACGGGCAGGCCTTCGATCTGGGCGGGAATAGTTATGCTGCCCGAGAGGGATTCTTTCCCCTGATTGATGTAGACTTCGTCGTTCTGTATCCAATAGTCGAGCTGCCCGGTGGTTCCAGACCTGCCGAAAGCAACTGCTGTCAGCCCGACGGCAAGAATCAGCCCCAACCGCCACGCACTCTGTTTAAAAAACACTGCCATAATATCCAATCATATTATAGGGTAACCGACTTCTTTAATAGGAAAAATAATATGATCTCACGCGCAGGGAAGAATTTTTGGAAAAGAAAACGACGGGTCGCTTTTTTTCTTCTTTTGGCGGGATTGAATGGTTGGGCTCAAGATCTTTATTTATCCGAAGTGGTGCCTGATAATTCCGGTGTTCTTATCGATTTCGAAGGTGATGCGTCGGATTGGATCGAAATTTATAACAACACCGCGTCCAATAGAAACCTCAGCGGCTGGTGTCTGACGGATGATTTTTCGGATTTAGCGAAGTGGACATTTCCCAGCACGAATATTGCGGCTGGCGGATTGATGCTGGTTTTTGCCTCGGACAAGGATCGTGCCGTTTCCGGGCAGGAGCTTCACACTAATTTCAAGCTGAAATCGTCGGGCGAGTATGTGGCGTTGGTTCGCCCGGATGGAGTGGTGGCTGACGGCTACACGTACCCCGGGCTGGATGAAGGGGAGTCTTTCGGGCGGGAGTTTCTGGGTGCGACCGAATCGGATTTATTGAGTGCAGGCACAATGTGCAAGGTTCATGTTCCGACCAGCGCCGAAGATCAGGCCGGATGGAATGAGGTTTTATTCGATGCTTCCAGCTGGCGTGAAGGGCAGGCCGGCGTCGGCTACGATGCCCGTTCCGGTTTTGAAAGTGCGATCAATATGAGCCTGCTGGAGATGCGATACAAAAATACCTCCGCTTATATTCGGATCCCCTTTTCGGTATCCAGCCCCGAAACCGCAACCGGGTTGTGGCTCGATATGAAATATGACGATGGGTTTGTGGCTTACCTGAATGGAACGCGAGTTCTTTCAGAAAACACGGACGGTACCGAAGAGTGGAACAGCGGAGCAGGAGGGGCGCGTCAGGACTTGCTCGCCCTGAAAAATGAACGCTTCGACATTTCGTCGTATTTGCCGGTGTTGCGCTTCGGATCCAATGTGTTGGCCATTCATGCGCTGAATGATTCGGTTGATCTGCAGGATCTGCTGATGGTGCCGACTTTGACCGCCCGTTTCGCAAGTGGCATCAGCACCGGCGCGCCCGTCATTTTAGAAAACCCGACCCCCGGGCACCCCAATGCCCCCGGTGAATATGCAGGTTCTGTTGAAATGCCGACGGCTCTTCCGGCTCATGGCATCTACGACGTTCCTCAGCAGGTTGTTCTCTCTTGCGCCACCACCAATGCGGTCATTCGCTACACCCTTGACGGCTCCGAGCCGGTTGCCGACAGCCCCGTCTATTCTCAGCCCCTCCCCGTTGGCTCCACCACCACGTTGCGCAGTCGCGCGTTTTTCGATGACTGGAAACCCTCCCTTTCACGTACCGACACCTATATCTTTCTGGATGATGTCGTGCAGCAACCGGCTGACAACTATTTCATCAACACCCAGAATATGACCTTCGGTATGAATCCCGACGTGGTGGCTGGAATCTATACCGATGCCTTCAATCAAACTTTCACTATTCAGGATGCACTCCTGGCCATTCCCAGCCTGTGCATCACAACCGATGAGGATAATCTGCTCGATCCCGACACCGGCATTTACGTTAACCCCCAAGAGCGCTGGGAGCGCCCCGCTTCGCTGGAGCTGATTTGTCCCGACGGGTCCGAAGGGTTCCAGATCAATATGGGGTTGCGCATCCGTGGCGGCTTCAGCCGTCAACCAGCCAACCCGAAGCACTCCTTTCGCTTTTTCTTCCGCGAAGAGTATGGCGCGAGCAAACTGAAGTTTCCAATGTTTGGAAATGAAGGCGTGGATGAGTTCGATAAATTGGACATTCGAACCGCACAGAACTACAGCTGGGCCTGGCACAAAGATCCGCGTAATACGTTTTTGCGCGATGTGTTTTGTCGCGACTCCTCGGCAGCCATGGGGGATTTGTACACCCGTTCACGTTACTACCATGTTTATCTCAATGGGGTTTACTGGGGTCTCTACATGACCGAAGAGCGTTCTGAGGCTCGTTTCGCCGCGTCCTATCTGGGCGGCGATAACGACGACTATGACACCATTAAGCGAAAGGAAGGCCGCGTGGGAGTAGAAGCTACCGATGGCAACCTGCACGCTTTTACCCACTTGTTTGAAGCTGCGATGGATGGTTTTGCTGATAATGCTGACTATTTTGCGGTTCAAGGCTTGGATGCCGACGGCAATCCCGACCCGGCCCTCGAGTGCCTGGCTGATGTCGACAATATGATTGATTATCTCCTCATAATTTATTATGCCGCTGCGAGTGATAATTGTATCAATTGGGGGAGCCGGAACACGACCGTCAACAATATGTACGCCATCTATAACCGCGAAACGCCCGCGGGTTTTAAATGGGTTCAGCATGATAGCGAGCATTCGTTCGATACGACCGCCGACCTCGATCGAACCGGCCCGTTCCATCACGAAAACTTTTTGTTGATGAATCATTTCAATGCCCAGACTCTGCACGAAAAATTGTGCGAAAATCCTGAATACCGCATCGCTTTCGCCGACCGGGTTTACAAACATTTGACCCGCAACGGGGCACTGACCCTGCAGCAATGTGAAGCGAGGGTCGATGTTCGCATGGCGCAGATCGACCGTGCGATTGTGGCTCACGCCGCCCGCTGGGGAAGCTCCCGGCATAATCGTGATTGCTGGCTCAATGCTACAGAAACGTTCCGGGAGTTTTTTGTGGGTCGATGTGATGATGTGATTGAATACCTGCGTGACGATGGCCTGATTCCCTCCATTGAGCCTCCGGATGTTAGTTTGCCGGGCGGGGTGGTGGAGCCCGGCACATACCTGTCGCTGAGCACATCAGAAGGGACGATCTATTACACATTAGATGGTTCGGATCCACGCGCCATTGGCGGAGTTCCCGCTGGCCAGACTTACTCCACTCCGATCGCCATTACACAACCCACCGTGATTCGGGCCCGGGCCCGTAAAAGTGATGGCGAATGGAGTGCGCGGCGCGAGCTCGTTTTCCAAACATTGGAAAGTCCGCTGGTCATCACCGAAGTTCTGTACCACGCCGAGAGCAATCAGCTTGATTTTATTGAGATTCAGAATGTGTCCAGTCAGTCCGTTCCGCTTTCGGGCTATTCGTTGGGGAATGCCGTCGACTTCCAGTTTGGTATGGACACGCTCGACCCCGGCCAGTTTGCCATCGTGGCAGACAATACGAATGCGTTCCTATCCGAATATTCGGTGCCGGCCAATACCCTGCTGGGAGAGTATTCGGGGTCCCTCGATAACTCGGGCGAAAAAGTCTCTTTGAATTTCGCAGGGGAAACGTTGATCTCATTCTCATACTCCGATGCGCGCAACTGGCCGCAAGCCGCCGATGGCGGCGGGCACTCGCTCGTGCCGCTGGCTTCCGCTCTAGAGACGGAAGTGGCTGGCTCGCTCAACTACGGCGGAAACTGGCGAGCCAGTGCAACGTTTGGCGGGTCGCCCGGCGCAGAGGATGTCGAGCTTCCTGTTTCCGTGGTGATTAACGAGCTGATTGCGCATACAGATACAGGGCTGGCGGCCCCCTTTGATTCGAATGATAAAATAGAGCTCTATAACGCATCGGGAGCGTCCGTTGATGTGTCCGGATGGGGGTTGAGCGATACGATGGATGAACTTGCACAATGGAAAATACCCGATGGAACCGTCATCCCGGCCGGCGGATATCTGGTGTTTGATGAAGATGACTTTCATCCCGGGCGCATCAGTGGATTTGGTTTGGATAAAGCGGGGGAAATGGTGGTCCTTTCGGCGCCCGATCGCATTGTGGATGCGGTGCGGTTTAAGGGGCAGGCGAATGGTGACTCCTATGCCCGATCGCCCGACGGCGCGCCGGACTGGTTTTTGCTGCGCTCGACTCTGGGAGGTGCGAACACGCAGCCGTTGCCTGAGTTGTTGTTGATGCAGGTTATGTATCATTCAACCAACGACAACTTGAACCTCGAATACATTCAGTTGTGGTGCTTAAACCATTTTCTTGAATCGGAGACGGATGCCGGAAAATGGCGCATTGATGGAGGCGTATCGTACGAGTTTTCAGAAGGAGCCATTCTCCCCTTTGGCGTCCTTTGGATTGTTCCATTCGATCCAGACAACGATCCGGTGGCACTGGCCCGGTTCTGTGATACCTATGGATTGAATGCGGGACAGGAAAACTTCTTTGGGCCATACGACGGGAAGTTGTCCAATGAAGGGGAGCGAGTGGCGATTGAATATCCGCAACTCTCTGACGACCCGCTTGTTCCGGACGACATCTCCTGGGTGGTCGTCGATGAGATTTTCTATTTTGATCAGGCACCGTGGTCGCCGCAAGCTGACGGCACCGGTCAGGCCCTTTTACGTACGGGTTGGACCATCTGGGGCGTCACTTCCCCTTAAGAGGTTTCGAACTAGGTTTGGTGGGAAAGGCCAAAAATTCAATGAAACGGGCTCGGCTGATTCCCTGCGGATACGCTGACTTGGTTTTTAGGTATGATTTCTCCGTAAATATTCTGTTAAGCATTTGTATATAGTATTTTATGAGTTTTTTATTCCCACACGTTTAAACCTCTGGGAGAGGAAAGGAACGGTTGCTATGTCATGGATTGCAATAGGCTTGTTTGTGAGTGAGAATCGGAAGTACGCTGTGCGGAGTGAATCTGATTGAAAAAGTTAAAGAGGCGATTGAACGGGACCATTTGATTCCCGAAGGTTTGCGTGTGATTGTCGGTGTTTCTGGCGGGGCGGACTCCGTTGCGCTATTGCATATTCTGCATCGCCTTGGATACGATTTGACCGTTGCGCATCTCAACCATTCTATTCGCGGTGCGGAGGCGGATGCCGACGAGCAGTTTGTGAAAGACCTTTGCGTAGAACTTGGTGCGAAATGCGTGACCATAAAAATTGATGTTCCCGTCCTCGCCAAAGAAAAAGGCCTCTCGCTTGAAATGGCGGCGAGAGAAGCCCGCCACGCTTTTTTTCGTTCGGTGATTTCTGACCTCCCGACTTCGCTGAAGCTACGTCGGACATGCGGTCCTCTGACCTCTGTCATCTGTCCTCCGATCTCTGACTTCTGTCCTCTGACCCCTGTTCTCTGTCTTGCGCATCACGCCGACGATCAGCTCGAGACGTTTTTCCTGCGCGCGGCGCGTGGAAGCGGCCCTGGCGGGTTGGGAGGCATGAGGGTTTCCCAAAAGTTAGCCGCAATGCAGTTGCGTCGTCCCATGCTTGGAATCCGGCGGAGTGAAATCTTCCAATGGTTGGAAAAAGAGGGGATCGAGTGGCGCGAGGATGCGAGCAATGCTGACGAAGGTATCCCGCGTAATTTGGTGAGGCATCAGATTCTTCCGACCCTTGGAAAAATCAATGAGCGCGCCGCCGAAAATATTTTGCGCACGATGGAGATTCTGCGCGACGAGGAAGATGATCCCGAAAAAGCCGACCGCCGCCGCGCGGCGCGCGACTGGCTGATTCAACATGGCGTCGCCCCGACCTTTGATGCGATTGAACGGTTCATTGAATTTTCCACCCGCACCGATGGAACCCATTTTCTCGATCTTGAAGGCCTCCGTATCACCAATGAGTATGGTGAATTGAAAGTGGGACAGGCTTCCAGCCTGTCTGCCCATGTCACGATGAAAGAGGGCGCCGGCATTCTTCGCGGGAAATGGGAGGCGTCGGTTTCGCTTGAAAAAATCGCGGGACGCGAGGTGACTGTCCGTGTGGCAAAGCCGGGTGATCGCATGAGCCCCTACGGCATGGATGGCTCCAAAAAGCTTCAGGATATTTTTACGGATCTGAAAGTTCCAAAGGCGCAGCGCGCGGACTGGCCGCTTGTCGAATGCGGTGGCGAGATCATCTGGTTGCCCGGCTACCGCATCGCCCGGGGTTGGGAATTGTCAGCGGAGGCAGAGCCGGCTCTTCTTTTGTCTGTAATATAAAAGTTAGTGAGCGATTAAGAGCTGGGTTGTTTTAAGCAACGACCGAAGCGAGTGGCAACGGCGATGTCCGTTCCATCCCTGCAGAATTAATATGGGATCTCAATTGGACTGTGTTCTAAAACGGCCAGATTCGCGGGATAAGCAGGATGGAGGTTGTTCCGATCAGCAGGGTCAACGGCAGTCCGATTTTAAAGAAGTCGCTGAAGCGGTAGTTGCCCGGCCCAAACACCATCAGATTGGTCTGGTATCCGATCGGGGTGATAAAGCTGGCTGAGGCGGCGATCATGATGCAGAAAATGAAGGGTTTTGCATCCACGCCCAGCGAGTCGGCGATGCTCATGGCGATGGGGAAAACCAGCGCGGCGGCGGCGTTGTTGGTGATCATTTCGGTAAACACAGCTGTGACGAAGTAGACCAGCGCCAGTGCGATGTGCGGATCATTGCTTCCGAGTCCTATCAACCCGCCGGCCAGTACGCTGGCCGCGCCGGTGGTGTCGAGCGCTTTGCCGAGGCCCAGTGCGGCTCCGATCACGAGCAGGACGTTCCACTCAACACTCTTGCGGGCCCGGTTCGGGTTGCTGCACTTGAGGATCATCATCAGGATGGCGGCAATGATCGCGGCATTCAGCATCGAGGTGAGCTGAAAGGAAACCACAAGCACCATGCCGGCGAGGATGAGCATGGCGATCGGGGCGCGGCGGTGTTCCACCAGCACCGCATCCTCGACCTCGCTGATGAGAAGAAAGTCGCGGGAATCCCGGAGGCGCGGGACAAAGCCGGCATGGGCTTCAATCAGCAGGGTGTCGCCTGCCTTCAGGCGGACGTCGCCGATCCGCCCGGCGATTCGTTTGCCGTTTCGCGCAATGGCCAGAATGGCGGCGTTGTAGCGTTTTCGGAAATTTGAATTGCGAATCGGTTGGCCGATTTCCGGGCAGGTGGTTGACACGACTACCTCCACTACGCGTCGCTCGCTGAGCGGAACGTTCAGCGAGAACTGCGTGTCGTTAGCAACCTTTAGTCCCAGATGGTTACGCAGCTCGAGAATCGAGTCGGCGATGCCGGCAAAAACCAGTCGATCGTTGCCGTTCAGCATCATTTCCGATCCTACGGGCGCGTGCACCTGTTCGTCGCGGATTATTTCCACCAGATAGCCGCCGGGCAGCTGTCGCAGTCCGGCCTCGCGGACGGTTCGTCCCGCGAGGCTGCTGCCGTTCGGGACAATCATTTCCACTGTGTACTCGCGCGGATCGGAAAAGCTGTTTGGTTGTTCGCTTTTATTCGGTAAAAGTTTTTTGCTGAACAGCAACAGATAGACGATGCCAATCGCGGCGCAGGGAAGGCCGATTCGGGTGACCTCAAACATGCCGAGACTGGCTCCGTTGCAGCGGGATTGATAAAGTCCGTTGACAACCAGGTTGGTGCTGGTACCGATCAGCGTGCACATGCCGCCGAGGATGGAGGCATAGCTGAGCGGAATTAGAAACTGTGCCGGGCTGCGTTCGAGCCGTCGTACCCATTGCATCACGACCGGAATAAACATGGCGACTACGGGGGTGTTGTTTAAAAATCCGCTGAGTCCGTATACGGGAAGCATTAGGCGCAACTGGGCTCTGCGGGTGGATGTCGGGGTCCCCAGCACTCGGGATGAAATCCACAGAAGCCCGCCGCTTTCCTGCAAGCCGGACACGACGACATAGAGCACGCCGACGGTCACCACTCCGGAGGAACTGAATCCCGCTAGCGCCTCGTCAGCACTCAGTACCCCGAGCAGCAGTAGCAATCCGGTTCCGCCGAGAAATACAACATCCGCACTTAGGCGGGTGAACACAACGGTCAGAAAGATTGTTGCAATGACGCCCAATGTGATCCAGGCATCCGGCCCAAGTGATGAAAGAGAGTGCAACATGATCGATCCTTTCTATTTCCTAGTATAAGGGTATGAATTTGCGGCAAAAAAATCAGAGCAGGTCGGAGAGCCGGGTTTGTTCCATTTTGCAAGCGACATAGTCTCGTATGTCCTGCATCACGTGCAGGACGCTGGGTTCGCTTTCCAGCAACGTGTGCGAAGGGAAGTAAGCGCTGACCGATCCGATGGGGGCTAGTGCGCCGTCCATTAATCGGATGATCTGAGCCATGTTAATGTCTTCCGGCCCTCTCGCCAGCTGATAGCCCCCGCCGGCGCCTCGTCGCGCAATGACCAACTTTGATTTCTTCAGTGCGCTGGCCTGTTGCTCTGCATATTTCATCGACAGGTTGTTCTCCTTGCAGATGGTTTCCAGCCGCACAAAAATCGTCGACCCGGGTAGGGCCTTCATTCGGGCCAGACCAATCAGAATCAGCAGTCCGTATTCGCTTTTAGTGGTCAGTTTCATTTCCTACTTAAATGATAGGAAAAAGGCCGCCGTCCGTCAACTCTGTTGTTTCCGAATTTTTGAAGTCTATTGCATAGACACGCATATTTTTTTATAGGGTCCGGAAATGTGAAGCTCGGTTTTTCCAATCTAATACGGAATCAATTTGATTTATATTGATCGGAGCCCGAAAAATATTTTTTACTACCCGCTTTCTGCTCCAAATCTATTCGGTTTGTTGCTGGATGTTCTCTGTCCTGCTCCGAAGTCTGCTCTAGCGAAGCGGGTGGTGAAAAAATACTTATCACGTTAATTTCGTATAATTCGCGGGAAATTCTTACAGATCGTCGTTGCTGATTTGCGGGGCGAAGCGGGTGGTCAGAATTGGGCCGAGGATGGTGGTGACGGCCATCAGCAATAGGGCGGTGTCGAGCACGACTTCCGAGATCAGCCGTTCGCCGGCGCTGTTGACTGTTTCGTGGGCGACCAGTGCCGCGGCCAGCGTGGCGGCCACCTGCGGGACGGAAAGCGACCACATCATCGATCCTTCCGCTTTTGTGAAGCGAAGTGCCTTTGCTGAAATCCAAGCGGCCACGAACTTGGACAGCAGGAGTCCGGCAATAATTAAAAAGGCGAACAGCAGGTCGCTCCAGTGCATTTGCGTGAATGACAGCGGATCAATCAGTGTGCCGACGGTGAGAAAGAACATGGGAATAAACAGCGTGTTGCCGAGCGTCTCCAGCTTTCCTTTCGTTTTGCTGTCGCGCAGCACGCCGCTGACTGCGAGCCCAGCAATGAAGGCCCCGATGATGCCTTCGAGGTGAATCAGCTCTGCGCCGACCGCAGCCAGTCCCATGATGAAAACCATCAGCAGCGTGCGATGTTCTTCATTGTTTTCGAATTGAGCCGTTAGCCTGGTGGCAATCGCGCGGCCCCCGAACAGAACAACCGGGAAATAGATGATCATTCCCAGTGTGCGCAGGCCGAGTTGCAGCGGGTCAAATCCTGTGGTGAAGGCCGATACACACAGCGCGAGAACGGTCAGGGAGGCAATGTCGGTAAAGATGGTGGCTCCAATACTGCTGATAACCGCCCGGTTTTGCAGCAGTCCCTTTTTCTGAAGAATCACAAAGCCGACTAGCGTGTGCGAGGCGAGCAAGGAGCCGACTACCAGCGCGCTGACCAGCGACAGACCGGCGGCCGTCGCAATCGTGAAGCCTGTGGCCAGCGGCAGTAGAAACGTCAGCGAGCCGAACAGTGCACTGCGTTTCCAATGTTTGGAAAACTGGTCAAAGTCAATTTCGAGTCCGGCGAAAAACATCACCATCAGCTTGCCAACGGTGGAGAGAAATTTCAGTGTTTCTTGTTCCGGATGAAGAATATCGAGTGCTTTCGGGCCGAGGATAAATCCGCTGAGTAGCAGGCCGATCAGTCCGGGGAGTCGAAATCGCTCAAACAGGTTCGGCAGAATCAGCATCAGGAACATGATGATGACGAATGTACTGAGTTGATCGATTTGCACAGTTGTCTCCAAGTTTCTTATAAGCCTGTTTGTAGTTTATCGTTTCCGGAAACTAAAAAAAGCCTGTTTCCCTCCGAAAAACCGTTAAGATCAGAAAATGAAGCTGCGGCGGAAAAACTGGAAACGTTATTTGATCATAGCCGGGGTGCTGTATTTGCTGGTTCTTGCTCGCTGTCACCTGGTTGCTCCGCCGATGCGGAAAGCGGATGCGGTGATCGAAATGAAAACCACCGGCTACTGTGCCTGTAGCAAATGCTGCAGTTGGAAATTCAACTGGTTCGGCATGCCGGTAACCGCATCCGGTCCGCGTAAAGGAAAACTCAAAGTGATTGGTCAGACCGCCAGCGGGAGCATGGCCCGCCCCGGTACCGTGGCTATCGACCCGAAGGTTTTCCCGATGGGAACCAAATTTTACATTCCCGGCTACGGCTTTGGTGTCGGCCGTGACACGGGTGGCGGCATTAAAGGTCGCCACCTCGACCTCTTCTTCTGGCAGCACTGTTCCGGGGAGAAATGGGGGGTGCAGACAAAATCCGTAAAGGTCTGGTATCCGCGCGACTGAAATATTTTGCCTCTTCCGCAGAATCTGTGGGTGAAAACACAAAGCCATATACGTTCAAGCACTACCGGAAAGGCTTTTTCCTAGAAAACAGACCTGATTTTTC
>Ga0307990_1000710_pt1 | contig 28793 bp, 23 predicted proteins | sample EllFjometagen129_FD_203168 | JGI IMG/M metagenome (GOLD analysis project Ga0307990, IMG submission 203168) | Marine microbial communities from Ellis Fjord, Antarctic Ocean - #129 | ecosystem: Environmental > Aquatic > Marine > Unclassified | place: Southern Ocean | collected 2014-10-08
CCAAATGGCGGGTGATACTGATCTTTTTCGTGGTGGGCCTGCTAGGCAACTTCCACCTCGTAACCGCAATGAACATGACGCTGGTGCTATTGATCGCCTACGTCATCCGGAACAGATTTACGCCCCGCTGCCTGCCCGTGGCCCTTGCGGCGGGTGTGGCGGCAACGGTAGCGGCGCTGCCTTACATCTGGTATTACTTCGGCTTGCGTGCGAGAATGACCGCCAGCTTGGCAGCGCCCTCGGCAGAAACCGTATTCGAGGCCCTGCGCATCGGCGACCTAGCGGTGTTTTACCCGGAGTTGCTCAAGGGCATGCTGGACTGGCGCGTCCTGGCCGGGGTGCTTGTGCTGGGCCTGCCCGCAATAGCGGTACTCGCGAAGATCGAGCGATACATAACTCAGAACGTATGGCTGTGGGTAGGCCTGGTCATCGGCAGCGTGGTCGTGGCGATGGGCCTGCACGGCCTGAGCCAGCAGGTCGGCGACTGGCTGAGGACCGCCCCGCCGGTAATCGACTTTGTCCAGGCCTCCAACCTTCTCATGCTACCGCTGTACGCCCTGCTTGCCCAGGCCATCACAAACCTCTTCCGCCTGCTGCGAGGCCACCGCGCGGCCCTGCGATGGGTCCTTGTGGCCCTTCTGGGAGCGTGGATGATCCCATCAGCCAATCTTCGTGTCGCGCGATGGGAACTCGCCGACTTGGGCGCCTCACTGCTCAGCGAGGCCGACAAGCCGGCATACGTTCTGCGACACAACGAAAAACGCAACCGCCACCGCGAGTTGCGAGCCATCGGCGACTGGGCGGCAGGGCGACCCGGATCGATGTACATCACCGACCGCGACGAGTTCCGAGTTCTCTCTCGCCGCTCCATCGTCGCCGGGGATAACGACCCGCGATACCTGTATTATCTCGCCCCGTCGCGGCTGGAGCAGTGGCTGGACCGCTACCGGCGACAGGATGAGATCCTTCATCCATCGGCGGGCACTACCGACCCCGACGCGGTGACCGGCTTCGTGGACGATCTTATAGGCGCAGAACCCGACCTGGAAGCCGTGAGCGAATGGTATCTGCTGCTTCACTCCTCGTCAGCGCCGATTGAACCGGGGGCCTTGCAGCCCGTCGAATCTGGCCAATGGGGCAGATTCTACAGGCTCTACCGAATCCGTTGAACCTTCAGCAACGGCTCGTTATAATTCGTCGGAGCGGCAGGCAATGGGAGTTATGTACGTTTGCCGAGAGCTCACCAACACAAGTCGAAAGGACTGACCATGCGAACCAACAAGATCCGTCTGATTGTCATGCTCGGAGCCGCACTGACCGCCACGGGCTGCACGGGCACGATCATCCGCGAAGCCACCGGTGCCGTCATGGGCGGCAAGGGAACGTTCATGCCGATTCAGCCGTTGGCGGCCGACAAGACAACCAAAACCCTTGGCGACTATACCAACTTCGAGTTGGGATCCATCACCGACGGCATAGGAGGGAAGATGCCCGCCGACCTGACATCTCACCTCCATTCGGCCTTTTCCAAGGAAGTCAGCAGCGCCCATCTGCCCCAGAACTCCGCCGGTAAAACGCTGGTTATCCGCGGTACGGTCGTCCACTATGAAAGCGCCAGCACGGTCGGCTATGTGCTTGGGCCGCTCGAAGAGGTCATCTGCCGAACCGAACTGGTGGACAAGGCCAGTGGGCAGGTCCTCGGCGTCGCCAACTGCGTCGGCCGAACCAAAGCCACCACCAGCTCCGGCGTAAAGGAAAAGGCCTCCGGCCTGGCCAAGGCCTTCGTCAAATGGATAGAGTATCGCTTTCCCGACGACAAGAAGATGAAGTAGACCAACATTGACCTCCGTTCCCCCTGGAACACGGAAAGACAATACCCGACGCGTCCGCCCCTGCGGCCCTGCCACCCTATTACCTACTACCTATTACCTAATCCTACTGACCTTCTTTTCAGAACATCAGCCCGAATCCCTCAAGCAAAAGGCGGCACCGGGACGATATAAAACTCCGGCGGCAAGATCGACTTTCACCTCGCCGCGGCAGGAGATGATACCGTGTGCCCGATGCTTGAAAAATCAGACGCCCGTTGCGCGACACATCTGACATTGGCGAATATTTCCGGTGCTTTCGCCCATTGTGCAGATCAGTACGAGCAATGCCCGATCTACCGCCAGATACTCGCGGAGTTGCTCGATGATGCCTGCCAGTACAAAGAAACAACCGCTGCCGTCGGCCTCCTCGTTGCCTCTTGAGTCGCGTAAGCAACTGCGTGCTTTCCTCGACTACCTCCAGGCCGAGTGTGGACTCGCTCAAAACACGCGCCTTGCCTACCGGCGGGACCTCTGCCGATTCATTGACAGCCTCGGCGACGCTGCAAGCGACCTGGCGAAACTGACCACCGGTGACGTCGAGCATTTCCTCCGTCGGTGCAACAGCGACGGACTGTCCGCCAGTTCCACAGGCCGGGCACTGGCGGCAGTGAGAATGTTCTGCCGATACCTCGTACTCAACCGCGCCTTGACGCGGGATGTCTCCGCCGTCGTCGTACCGCCGAAAAAGTGGCACCGGCTCCCTTCCGTACTGGGCGACGAGCACGTCAAGCGAATCCTCGCCGCCCCCAACGACGAGCAGGACACCCACGCCCTGCGAGACCGGGCTATCCTGACGCTCCTCTACGCGACAGGAATGCGGGCCAGCGAACTGGCCGGGCTTGGCGTGCGTGACCTCAACTTCAACATCGGAATCGTCCGCGTGATGGGCAAGGGCAACAAGGAGCGGATAGTCCCGGTCGCCCAGGCTGCAATGGATACCGTGCGAAAGTACATCCGGTCAGGCCGGGCCGCGCTGGCTGCCGAGACCGCGTCGCGAATGTTCCTTTCGCGGACGGGCAGACCGCTGGCCCGCGAGGACGTGTACCGTACCGTTCGCAAGTACGTCCGCCGGGCCGCAATCCGCGGCAAGGTTTCCCCGCACACGCTGCGCCACGCCTTCGCGACGCACCTGCTCGCACACGGCGCCAACCTGCGAAGCGTGCAGGAAATGCTGGGCCATGCCGACATATCCACCACGCAGATATACACACACGTCGATGCCGATCGCCTAAAAAGCATCCACAAGCAATTCCACCCGCGAGGCTGACACAAACCTCCATGCCAAATCCTCAATGTCCAAATTGATGGATTCCGCAATCCGCATTGGACATTTGACATTGAACATTGAACACTGGGCATTCGGAATTGGGCATTTGGCATAGATCGTCAGGAGGTCGGCATTGGGCAGACGTTACGCAATCATCGGCACTGGAGCCCTCGGCGGGTTCTACGGAGGCCGGCTCGCCAGGGCTGGCTGCGACGTGCATTTTCTGCTGCATAGCGACTACGAGCATGTCCGCAAGCATGGGCTGCGTGTAGACAGCGTCGGTGGCGACTTCGTCTTGCCGAACGTGCATGCCTACGGCCGGGCCGAGGACATGCCCCCATGCGACGTCGTCGCCGTGGCACTTAAGACCACCTCCAACGACCTGCTGGGCAAGTTGCTGCCTCCCGTAATCGCCGATGACGGCGTGGTGCTGGTTCTCCAGAACGGGCTGGGCATCGAAGAGCAAGTGGCCGAAATCGTCGGACCCGATCGCGTCATGGGCGGACTGTGTTTTCTGTGCGCCAGCAAGGTCGGCCCCGGGCACATTCGGCATCTCGACTACGGGTACATCTCCCTGGCGGAGTACGACGCCCAGAGCAGGCCGCGTGGAATCACCGAACGAATGCGGGAAATAGGCGGGGACCTCGAATCCGCCGGCGTCCGCATACAGTACGCCGAGGACCTTGTCCTGGCCCGGTGGAAGAAGCTCATCTGGAACGTGCCCTTCAACGGCCTGAGCGTGCTGCTGGACACCACGACCGATCGCATCATGGCCGACGAGCATTCGCGAACCATAGCCGAGGGCCTGATGCGGGAGGTCGCCGCCGCCGCCATCGCCGCGGCCGGGCGAGAAATCGAGGACCCCTTCATACGAAGCCAGCTTGACGACACGGCCAGGATGGCCCCATACAAGCCGAGTATGCTTCTGGACTACCGTGAGGGCAGGCCGATGGAAATTGAAGCTATCTTCGGCGCGGCCCTGCGCGCCGCAATCGACGCCAAATGCGCGGTCCCGCGAATCGAAACGCTCTACCGCCTGTTGAAGTTCATAGACCAAGGAGTCCGACGTGGAAGAACGCTTTGAGCGAGAGACAGCCGACCTGACCAAATCGTGGGGCAAGCACGACCGCGATATCCTGCGAGACTACCTGGTACGCGACGTCGAGGACCCGCGAATAAACGTCCAGAGCGTACTGACGAGGCATTTTCTCCTTGAACGCGTGCTGCCCGAGCATTTCGGGCTGCTCAAGGAGCACGAACTCAGATTCGCCATCGCGGCCAACTGGCTTCTGGGCATCCGCAAGGACGCCGCCCTGGTCACCAGACACGACGAAATCCTCTGCGCCCTGCTGGGTGAGGCGGATGAGCAACCCGACGGAATCCAGATTCCAAGCTGGGTCCGCGACGTCTTTTCGTCCCTGCCTGCCGAGGTCGATGGAATCGAGGTGCCCGACTATATCAGCGACGTGCTGGTCTTGCCCCCGCCCGCCCACGAGGATGAGCCTCCCCTGCCGGACTATGCGGCTTCGACATTCCTGAACTTGTTTCGCCAGGTGCTCGCCAACGCCTCCGTCGCCCCGGCGGGGCAACCCACCGTCATCGAACCGGCCTGCGGATCAGCAAACGACTACCGCTATCTCGACGCGTTCGGCATTGGGCGGCACATCGACTACACCGGATTCGACCTGTGCGAGAAGAACATCGAAAACGCACTGGAGATGTTCCCGGACGTCGATTTCCGGGCGGGCAACGTGCTGGCCATCGAGGCAGACCAGAAGGCCTTCGAGATATGCATCGTCCACGACCTCTTCGAACACCTGTCGATCGACGCCATGGCCCAAGCCGTAGCCGAGGTCTGCCGCGTCACCGGCCGAAGCGTCCTGGCGCACTTCTTCCAAATGCACAATGAGCCCGAGCACCTCGTCCGCATGCGTGAGGATTATCACTGGAACAGACTGTCGCTGGAGAAGATCGTCGGGCTATTCCAGGCCGAGGGCTTTGAACTCGTCCGGTCCGTCAACATCGCCGACCTCGTCACCGCCCGCTTCAAGGGCGCCAAGACTCACAACCAGCACGCATGGACGCTGCACCTGGAACGGACTGGTAGTCAGTAGCCTGGAAGCCCAGCACGCCCGTAGGCAACCGGATTGCCCCGGTTGCAGGCTATTGACGACCGATGACCTGCGCCGTGAAATCCTGCTCGCTGAAGTGAACAGGCCTCGGGGACATAGTTTGCCTTTACCAGCTAACGGTTACCGCATCAGCGGGCATATTCCACGCAGCGGACCTCTCGGACTACCGTAACCCGGACCTCGCCGGGGTATTCCATTTCGTCCTCGACTCGCCGGGCAACGTCGCGGGCTATCTTGGCTGAGACCTTGTCGTCGATGTTATCGGCGTCGACAATCACTCGCACCTCTCGCCCGGCCTGGATGGCGTATGCCTGCTTGACGCCCTCGAAATCGGAGGCAATTTCCTCGAGCTTCTGCAAGCGCTGAACGTATCGCTCCAGCGACTCGCGGCGGGCACCGGGACGACTTGCGCTTATCGCGTCGGCGGCCATGACAATGGGAGTGTAGATGCTCGTCACCTCGCCGTCGCCGTGATGGCCTCCGACGGCCTCGATGATCTCCGGCTTCTCGCCGTACCGCTTGCAGAGATCGGCGCCAATGGCCGGGTGCCCGCCCTCGACCTCGTGGTCGACGGCCTTGCCAATGTCGTGCAAAAGCCCAGCCCGGCGGGCAATTATGCCGTTAAGGCCAAGTTCATCAGCGATCACCTGGGACAGATAAGCCACTTCCATCGAATGCTGTAAGACGTTCTGGCCGTAGCTTGTCCGAAACTGAAGTCGCCCCAGCAGTTCGGTCAGTTTGTTGTGCAGGCCGCGAATATTGGCATCCACGGTCGCCTGCTTGCCCTTCTCGGTAATCTGCCGAGCGATGTCCTTCTCGGTGGCGGCGACAACTTCTTCTATCCGCGTCGGGTGGATTCGTCCGTCCTGGATCAACTTTTCCAGCGACCGCCGGGCCGTCTCGCGGCGGATCGGATCGAAGGCCGAGACAACCACCACGCCCGGCGTGTCATCGACGATAACATCAACGCCCGTAGCCTTTTCAAACGCTCGAATGTTCCTGCCTTCACGACCAATAACCCGGCCCTTCATGTCGTCCGAGGGGATATCCACAGTGGAAACGGTGGATTCGCAAGTGTGATCCGACGCGTAGCGCTGGATGGCGGTGACAATGATCTCGCGCCCCTGCTCGTCGGCGGTTTCCTTGGCCTGTTCGAGCTTGCTGGCGATAAGCTCGGCTGTCTCCTTCTCCATGTCTCGCTCGACTTCCTGCATGAGAATTGATCGAGCTTCTTCCATGCTCAGGCCGGCGACCTTGAGAAGTTGGCTTTTCTGCCGGCCTATCACGTCGTTGAGCTGCTTATCCTTGGCGGCGAGGGCATGTTCCTTCTCGATGATTCCCTTTTGGGCTGCCTCAAGCGTGCGTTCCTTGGTGTTTAGCGTTTCAAGTTTCTGATCTATGAGGTCTTCGCGTTTGGCGATGCGTTTTTCCTCTGCCTTGAGGTCCTGCCGCGCGCTCTTGGTTTCGGAGTCAAATTCCTCGCGATGCCTGATGAACTCGGTTTTGGCGTCGGCCTGGGCCTGAGCGATGATCTTTGCCGACTCCGCCTTGGCCTGATTGACCTGTGCCTCGATCTCCTTCTTGGTTCGATCTCGCCTGGCCAACTGGAGGAACTTCATGAAGAGAGCGCCGAGGCAGACGAGAATAATGGCCCCCCCGAACTGAAGGGACAACTCCTGCACGGGCGTTAAGGTTAAGGCCAAGCAGGCGGGTATCGAGCAGACTTCCATGGCACGCTTCCTTTCTATAGTGCAAGCGCGCGGCACGGAATCGTTTTGCATAACAAGCAGGCCGGGCAGGGCTGGCTGGCCCCGCGAGGCGTCTCAGGCATGTCACATGAGCCCCTGAGCTATCTCAACGACTGCTTCACCCCACACGCAATGCCAATGCATACACCGGCGGAACTCAACAAACCCTCACCGGTTGTGCTATTATATTTAACTTCATACTCTTACAGCTCTTACAATTGGCTTGCTATGGGTCGTAATCAGTGTATCAACGCTCTTAAACAACTGCTGTTGGCTCATGGAACTATATGGCCCGAGGGCCTCGACCGCCCCAACTGGAGCGGTGCGAATCATCGATGTTCCGTGCCGTGACGTCCTTTTTACTTTCGGTTTTCCCGGCCAAGGGCCGGGCAACGCCACCGCCCGTGCCAAACCCGGAAAAAAAGTGAGCCTGGCACTGAACATCGCTTATCGGACGGCCTGCTTGTTAACGATTCGGGCCGTCGCTATCCAAAAAAACTCGTAGCGCAACACGAGGCGTCCAACAAAGGATGCCTTCGGCTACAGCTACAAAACTCATCGACTAAATTTCATTCTAACGTAAGTTGGGCCTTGCGGTCAAGCTGATTGAGTACGATTAACGCCATCGAATCGTCAAACTTATGACCGATCCAACCGCCTTACCCACCCACACCTGGCATCTGCCAGAACCGGAAACTCTTGACGGTACTGCCTCAAGGCCTGCACGTCCATCTCGGTTGAGAGAACCGTCTCGCCATCGCCAGCGTCTGCCACTGTCCGCCCGAAGGGGTCAATAACAACACTGCCACCGGAATACCGCACGTTAGGATCGCTTCCCACACGGTTTACGCCCACAACCCACGCCTGATTCTCGATCGCCCGAGCCGTTAGCAACGCATGGAAGTGCTCGGAGCGGCTCGCGGGCCAGTTGGAGATTACCACCAGCACCTCCGCCCCGGCCAGCGAGGCCGCCCGAAAAACTTCTGGAAACCTCAGATCGTAGCAGATGAAGGGCGACAAACTCGTTCCCGCAATCTCGGCCACCACCGGCGCCTCACCAGGCGCGAAGTGTTCGGATTCACCCGCATACGAAAACGGGTGCATCTTGGCGTATCGCATTAGATGCCGGCCGGCGGGACCGATAAGCACCGCCTCGTTTAGGCCCCGCCCGTCGGAGGCGGTATTGACCACCCCCCCAAGCGCGTAACAACCATACCGGCGTGCGAATTCGGCAAGGAACCCCTCGGCCGGGGCGGGCAGGCCCTCGGCTGCGGACTGGACGTCCATGCTGAAGCCCGTGGAGAACATTTCTGGCAGGACAATCAGCCCGCCCGCCTCGCATGCGTTCGCCCCGGCCAGCAGCGTGCGAACCTTGGCGAAATTGGCTGGCTTGTCCTGCCAGGCTATGTCGAACTGGACACACGTAACTCTCATGGCCACAATCTCCTGGGCCATCTGGCCCCGCTGGACGCATTATACCGCGCACAGCGCACCCGAAGCACAACCATGGGAGAAAATGGCGATCGGAGGTTTCGGATGCGGCCTTTGTAGCTTTTCGGGCGACAGATTACGGCAGCCATTCACCCGTTTCTTCGTCTGACTGCTCGGGGCTCAGCAGGTGGACCGAACCATCAACCAGCAGGGCATTGCTCTTGCCGAAATGCCGCGGCGCCGCATAGGCCTCCCAATTGGGCGAGTCGATATTGACCTGGCCGCGCTCGTACTCGATGATGTATATCTGCCTCGGATTGGGTCGCGCGTGGCCAACCTTCAGGTTAATGCCGTAGCTCGCCTGCCCGCCCGGACGGGTAAGAATGCGAACCTCCTCGCCGGGGAAGCTAGAGTGGAAGTGATGAACTATAAAGCTTTTACCGTCGGAGCTTATCTCGACATCCTCGACGCCCTCGAACCCGCGAGCACCTTGCCCGGTAGGATAGACGGTGGCGGGACTACCCAACACGGGATCCGTCGCATTCAGTGAGTTGGTATAGACAACGTAGCCCAAGATCTCGTCAGTGAACGTGATTTCCTGGCCAGTGGTTGTCGTGTTCGTGCTGCCAACTGGGTCAAAGTGCAGGAAGTAGCAGTCCACGACAGTCCCGGCCGGGATAGTTCCCGGGGTGGTTCGACCACCGGTGTACCGCCCGGGCTGGGAAATATCCACGTTCACTGACGAAGGCAGAGCGTAACCCTCGCGCTCCTGGAACATCCAGATGATCTTGTTGTCCTCGAGGTCGTTGAAGACGGTCGACTCGGGCGCCGGGATGAGCCTGACCTCGCCCTCCAATTCGACCGACCCGCCACCACCGCGATAAAAGCCCTTCGGACAGACCAGGATTTCCTTGCTGCCGTTGGTCTTGGCGGCAGCGATCCAACTGGAGCCGGTCGGCAGTCGCCCGCCCGCGTTCGAACTGGCGACCGCCATAGCCTGGCTGATCTTCTCGAGGTTGTTCTGACAGAGAGTTACGTATCCCTGCTCCCGAACGCCGCCCAAAAATGGCACGAGCATGGCCACGAGGAGGATGATGATAAATACAACGACCATCATTTCGGCCAGAGTAAAGCCCCCGCCACGAGTGCGGCCCCTGAATCGTAACACCAAGCCAACCACCCACATCTGCCGACTATCTGACAAGATCATCATAGTCAAAACTACCGCCTTTAAAAGAAATGAGCGATTCCGATGGTTCACATGACATCACTGTCATTATTTTACCATTGTCTTTCCCGCCAGCAAGACAATTTCAGCCGGTGTTCTGGCAGAGTCTGCAAGACCAAATCAGGGCGAGTTACCCAACACGCCGGTTCTTCCAGTAGGTTTTCCACTGCTGACCATGTTGCAGTGCGGCCAGGGCCATCATGGATTCGGCGTTGTCCGTCTCCCAAAGCATGCCGGAACCTTTGACCCGGACGCTCAATGTCCCGCATTGCCCGAACCGCCAAGGCCCATGGGCACAGACGCCCCTGAAGGGTCAGGCCGTAACCGCACCGATGGCTCGCTCAGTCAAGCTGAACCCTCACATTGCGGTCTGTGGCCCCGACGACACGCAGTTCGACGGTCTTGCCGTGTTGTCTCGCCAGCGCCTCCAGCAGCTTCTCGCAATCGGCGACGGGTTGGCCATCGATGGCCAGGATCGCATCCCCGGCGCGGATACCTGATTTCGCGGCGAGCGATTTGGGCGGAGCTTCGACAATATACACACCGGACAATTCGCCCACGCCCGCGACCGACTTCTTTTCCTCGGTGTCCAGGTCGCTGGCCTCGGCGCCGAGGATGGTGTAGCTGGTTTCGATCGGGGCCTTGTGCTTTAGCGCCGCCTTCGCGCCCTGGCCAAAAACGTCGGCAAGCCTGAACTTCTGATATTGCCGATGGCCCTCGCTGGCCATCCGTTTCAGGGACGGTTTGGTTACGCCAAATCTGTCCATGGGGAAGTTCTTGAAGCCCAGCTTCAGCGCAGCCGAATCATCAGCCACGCGGAAGTCATACTTCATTGGATCGACAAACATCGGATTCGCGGAGATGGAGTTGCCGTCGATTCCCGCGGCCTGGTACTTCTTCAGTTGCGCGTTTTCGGTATCGCCCGAGGCGTACTGCTCGATCGACCAATAAAGGTTGTTGGAGATCTCCTCAGCGTCGGCGATTTTCTTCATATCGTTGCGCCACGGCATGGTCACAGGGGCCTTGGAAACGATGATGTTGCGGCAAACGTAGTCACTATGATAATCGAAGGGCACATGGAACTGGACGGCCTGGCCACCAATAAAGACGTTGTTGTACACGCGGCGGAAGAAGCCCTCGCGCAGCTTGACCGAGCAGCCCAGGCCAAGGTTGTTATAGACATGATAATTGCTCGACCCATCGTCCAGATCGATGCCCCAACTGTGGCTGTTCCATGGGTGCATGAAGCGGTTGTTGCGGATGATGACGGGATTAACGGTGTCCAGCCGGGCTCGTTCCCGCGAAGTTTTCTGGGGAGTCTTCTCCCCACCAGCCGTTGAGATGTCTTCACGGTAAGGCTTGCCGCCGTGATGGCGGGTGTCCCAGTAGCGGTCCCTGCCCCATGAGTTGAACGGGCCGTGATCGCCGGTCTCGATTACGGTATTGAACACATCATTGTACTCGATGACGTGCCCGCCCCAGCAACCGTCGTTGACGGTAATGCCCGAGCGAGGCACGTGGTAGATAGTGTTGTGGCGGATGGCTATGTCCTGAGCCATGGAAATGACGGCCCCGGCGGTCTGCTTGCCAACTCGACCGATAGCGAACACCAGGCAGCCGTCCATGACGCAGTCCTTGGGAAAATCCTTGCCCTTGGGGCCGGGCGTCAGGTCCATCTCGCTCTGCGGGTAGCTGTTGCCGTAGCCGACAGGGTTACTACGGGTGCAGGCATAGTTGCCTACGAAACAGACGGCGCTGTCGCCGAGCCTCTCGAACAGACTGTCGATCACCGCTGAATGCCGGTTGTAGTTATTGAAGAACACGCCGTTGCCGCCGGTCGCGTTGAAATGGCAGTCTTTGATTGTGCAATACTCGGTGCCCGTCATGAGAACCGCGGCGCTGCGGACGATCGACCAGTCGCCGCGCAAAAGCGGTTCCCACGCCTTCTCGTTTTCGTTGAAAATCCTGCGGGCGTGGCGGAACTCAATGCCCTGGATGTTCACATAACGCACGGGCTTGGACTGCGATCCGTCGAAGCGAATCAACTCGCGAAGATTGGTCGCCTGGAGTGTGGCAGTCTTGAGATCCACCCCCTCCGGCGGACAAACGTAGAGCGTGTTCGTCTGGCGATCCAGGAACCATTCGCCGGGACTGTCGAGCTCCTCGAAGATGTTCTCGATCATCACGTTGCGGTCGTTCAGGCGACGGTTGCGATTCTGTTGCCACCCGCCCTCCAGTTCCAGGCCGTCACTGTTTACGCCAGTCACACGATAGTGGACACTGCCCCAGTGGTTGCTGTGCAGCGCGTGGACAAAGCCTGTCTCGGGATGCCGATAGTCCCTGGCGCGCTCGTTGAGCGTCTTGAGGTCCGTCACACCATCGAAAACATGGTGCTCCGAGCGGTTGGGGAATCGCGCCATGGCCAGCTTGGACTGGCCTATCCACAATTCATCGAACGCGCACCGCTTGAGCACATCAGCGTGCACGGCGGCCTTGAAGATGCCCTTGCCCGCAGGCTGCCACTTCAGAGCCGAAATCTCCAAAGCGCCGCTGAGGATCACCTTGCCTTCGGTCTTGGCCCTGTAAGTGATCGGCGCGTCGGCCGAACCGGAATCCCTGGCCATCAAAGTGAATGTATCACCCAGGAAGTACGTACCGTCGGCAAGGTGGACCGTGATCGCCTGCTTGCCTGCCTGGCCTGATTGGCAGATAGCATCGCGTGCCCTGGCGAGCGTCGCGAAAGGCGCAGCCACCGTGCCAGCGTTGGTATCCGAACCAGTCGGCGAGACGTGATAATCCATTCCGTTCATTGATTGGCAGCAAGCAAGTAATGTTGTCATGGCAATCATTCTCATATGTAACATGGGTATTCCTTGTCGGCGCGAATTATTGTTGGCGCATTCGCATCCCGAACGCGACAATTGCAGCGAAAGACTGGACACCGCAGGCGGGTTCCAGCGGGGTGAGGCTTGTCCGCAGTCCCGACCCCATAGAGCCGCCGCGACATCCTGCAACCATCTTGCCGAATCGGAGTAAGCTTGCATCTTTTATCCGCCAGTGGAAGGTTTCAACCGATCTGCGACTTCGGGCTTGTCCAGCGTGTATCCGGGATCCCGTGGGCTGGGAGCGTTCTGATAGCTTATCGTCGCGCCGGCAGGGGCAACTGCCGGACCGGCCAGGAGCGGGTCGTTCGTCGCGTGCATCCACGCATCCAACCGCCCGGACAACTCGTCGAGCACGGGCTTGATCGCCGAGCAGTCGGCGAGGTTGTTCTGCTCGGCAGGGTCGAGAATCACGTCGTAAAGACACTCGGCGTCCTGCGGCAGAATGGGCCAGTGGTTGTCAGCCCAGAGCGTCTTTGACGGACTGTCGTCGCAGTTGTTAAGCACCGGCCTGTGCGGGGCCTCGCCGAAGCGGCGGATGTACTTGTACTGACGAGTCCGTATGCTCCGCATCGGCTCGTAGGACGCGTGGTAGGTTACGTCCGCGAAGACCTCCTGGCGGACCGATTCGGCTCGGCCTTCGATAAGCGGCATGAAACTCGAACCCTCAAGCCATGCCGGCGGCGCGATGCCCGTCAACTCGCAGATCGTCGGGAAGATGTCCACTTGGCTGACCAGCGCATCGCAGACCTTTCCGCCGGTAAAGCCACCCGGCCCTCGCATCATCAGCATGACGCCTATCCCGCCATCGGTCAGGTTGCACTTCATCCGCGGAAAAGCGATGCCATGGTCCGTCGTGCAGATAACCAGCGTGTTCTCGGCCAGCTCCGCGGCTTCCAGCGCATCGAGCACGCGGCCCATCTTGGCATCGAGCGTGATTGCATCGGTGATAAAGCCCGCCATGTCCGCCCGGGTCTGGGGCGTGTCGGCGATCGGCTCGGGCGGACGAACGTAACGAGGGTCGACACCCGGCGCCAGATCCGTGGTGAAATTGCGGTGGGTGTCGGCAAAGCCAACCGACAGGAAGAAAGGCTGGCTCTTTTCGGCGCGAGCAAGGAATTCTTCGGCGTGGTCGGTGATGTCGTGGCCTCGGAGAAAATCGCCATTGGCGTCGTAGTCCAGAAACTCATCGTATGGCAGAACGTCCATGCAGCACTTGGAACTCGCCACGTGCTGGACACCCGCCAGGGCTGTGCGATAACCATTGTCCCTTAGCGTCGCACCCAGGTGTCGCCCGTAGTCTGTCAGGGAGAACCCGCGGTGCGCCAGGCCGATCATGCCCGCACTGTGAGCGCTCTGCCCGCACAGCAGCCCGGCCCGGCTGGCGCTGCACGTCGGCGCGGCGCTGTAACACTGGCGAAACAGCACGCCCTGCTCAGCAAGCCTTTGAATATTCGGCGTGGGGATTGCGTATCCGTACGGTTGGACGTATCGTCCGGTGTCGTGAGAATGCAGGTACAGGATGTTCGGTCGGGCCATCGGTTTTCTCCAGGAGTTCGCAGTTTGCCGTGGGCTATTCTTACCCAAAAACGCACCGCACACAAGGCTACCCAAGACCGATCCGATACTACCCGCTAATTACATGGTTTCAAGTATCTTGAAAACGGGTCGGCCTTTACGAAGTGAAGCAGCCCTTTCGACGGGCTGTCCAGAGACAAGCAAATGTCTGAGAATGCGAAGCAGAATCGTTGGCTCATTGCGATCATGGGCACGCTCTTGCAGGTGTGCCTGGGCACGGTATACGCCTGGAGCTACTTTCAGAAACCCATCTGCGAATCCTATGGCTGGTCCAATACGCAGGTGGCGTGGGTTTTCAGCCTGGCGATTTGCTTTCTCGGCCTGGCCTCGGCGGTCGGCGGCATTAAGCTGCCGGTTTACGGCCCCAGGAAACTCGCCGTCTGCGGCGTGGCGTTGTTCGGCTTGGGGTATCTCGTCGGCGCCGTAGCGTTGCATATCGAATCGCTGGTGCTGCTTTATGTGGGCTACGGCGTCATAGGAGGCATCGGCCTGGGGCTTGGGTACGTGACGCCGATCGCGACGGTGGCCAGGTGGTTCCCTGACAAGAAGGGCCTGGCTACCGGAATGGTGGTCATGGGCTTTGGATTCGGCGCTCTGCTGATGTCCAAGGTGCTGGCGCCGATTTTGATGGGCCTGGCTGGGGGGAATATACCGCAGGTGTTCGGCGCACTGGGAATAGTCTTTCTCGTGCTGGGCATCCCGGCGGCAGCGTTCCTGAAGAATCCGCCGGCTGACTACGTACCGGAGGGCTACGCGCCGGCCCAGTCGTCCTCGTCAAAAAGCCATGCCTCCGCTGAAGCCCCACTGACGGCAAGACAGTGCGTATTTTCGCGAAAGTTCGCCCTGATGTGGGCCATCTTCTTCTGCAATATAACCGCGGGCATTGCGATCATCGGCTTCCAGTCGCCGCTCTTCCAGGATATCTGGAAGAAGACCGACCCCCGCCTGACCGTTGCGGGCCTTGCGGCCCTGGGAGCGACGCTGATTGCCGTAAGCTCCATCTTCAACGGTCTGGGGCGGTTCTTCTGGGGCGGCCTGTCCGACCGTATTGGGCGCAGCCGAACCTTCACCATCATGCTGGCGACGCAGGCGGCGGCTTTCGTAGCCATCATCTACGTGAGCAACCCCTGGCTGTTTGGAATCCTGATCTGCTACGTCCTGCTGTGCTACGGAGGCGGATTCGGCACGATGCCATCGTTCGTCATGGATGTCTTCGGCGCCAGGCTCATGCCTGTCGTCTATGGCGTAATTCTCACGGCATGGTCGTGCGGAGGGATTGCAGGCCCGCAGTTGATGGCGATCATAAAGGACACCTACCCCGCCGAGTCGGAGTTGTATTCCTGCATGATGGGCATAGCATTCCTGTGCGTGGGATTGGCGCTGTCCTTCTTTGCCGGCAGCGACGCCGCTTTCAAGCCCGCCCCGGCACTAAGCGAGCCATCCTGACCGACCCAACTGTCCGCCACCTTGCCCCCGACGCCGTCGGCCTGTACACTGCCCGCGTGCCAGGCCGTGACGCGCGGCCACCCATAACCCATCGGACGCAAAAGCAATGAAGACCTCAGAAGAACTCAAGCAAGACATCGTCTTCGAAGTAACGCTACGTGGAAACAGGCTGGTGTTTCACAGCACGTGGGGCCTGTTCAGTCCTCGACGTATCGACAACGGTTCTTACCTGCTGGTTGAGCACATCGATTTGGAAGATGGGCAGCGGACGCTCGATCTCGGCTGCGGGTACGGCGCGATCGGCCTGGCCATCGCCAAGGCGTGCCCCAACGGCTCGGTTCACCTGGCCGACAAGGACTTCGTGGCAGTGGACTTCGCCAGAAAGAACGCCGAGATCAACGCGCTGGGCAATTGCGAAACCCACCTCAGCAACGCCTTCAGTGCCCTCGGCGACCTGAAGTTCGACAACATCATCGCGAACCTGCCAGCCAAGGTCGGCAAGGAACTTCTCTACATAATCCTCGCCGACGCCAAGGCCCACCTGAATCCCGGCGGCCAGCTTGTAGTCGTAACAATCTCTGGATTGAGGGAATTCATAAAACGAAACTTCAAAGAAGTCTTCGGCAACTACAAGAAGCTAAAGCAAGGCCGAGATTACACGGTTGCGCGAGCAGTGAAACAAGACAGCCACGGCTGACATGCCCGCTGCGGCTTCCCTGCTTCGCTGTGATGCGTATTCCGCCAGCCTCTTCAACCCACCCCGAGCCATCTGGCTCATTGGCCTTTGAAGGCTTGGGCCATTTTTTGGACTTGTGGGTCGGGGTCTTTGGACATCAGGCTCAGGATGGTATCGTGGCCCTTGCTATTGGTGACGGCCAGCAGTTCGACCAGGCGGCAGCGGACCATTGGGGCGACGTCCTGGACTCGCGGGGCCAGCAGGGAGATGACCACTTCGTCCGGGCGAACCGTATGGAGCGACGCAACGGCCTCGGCTCGCACAGCTGGGGACTTGTCGGAGAGGATCGCTCGCAGCATGGCGAGCACCACGAGCCTGTCGATCTGGCCCTTAAGCATGCCTGGAGGCGTGATCCGGCTGTGCTGGACTGCCGTCGCGAAGGTCAGCAGCGATCCGATCTGTCTGGCAGCCCGCATGCGTTCGGCAAGCGTACCTCGTCGGTAATCGCGCACGATGCGTCCCAGGGCAAGTTTGTAGGCTTCCAGCCACCCGGCCGGCGTGTCGGCTGAGACATTCCCCAGCAGGCCGCGACGGATTATTTTCAGCGGTTTGACGGTCAGTCCGGGCAGTCGGCTTTCGCCTTTTACGGTCGGGTCCACGGTTCCGGTGACTGTAATGGTGAAGTTGTCGAGGGGGTGCGGAGCCAGGGCGGCGGCCAGTTCGGAGACATCGAGCCTCACCCGGCAGGTGATGGTATGACCTGGGCTGAGGTATCGCGACGCAGGCCAGACCACAAGCGGCAGACGGGTGGTCTTGGCGATGGTTCGGCCGTTGGCGCCGGCGACCGTGACGGCCAGCGCCATGCGCGGGTTAATCGCACCCGAGTCACCCAGCGGCAGGTCGACGGCACCGACGTTCTTCAGCGTGGCAGCCACCTCTATGGGATCTCCGCAGATCAGCGACTCGCCGTCACCAACGGTCGCAAGCTGGACGGAAATGCAGTTGTTGGGATCGGAGACTATCGTCAGACAGCTTGGTGGGAAGTCCTTCAGAAGTGCCTGGACCGCATCTCGATTTTCTGCCACCGGCAGTTGGATTTGGTTTCTGGCGGCGATCTTCCGCAGTTTCCTCGCGGCGGGGCCTCCGCTAGCCAGTGAGGCTCCGGTAAGGACGACCTCGCGGAGCTTTTCCTTCTCGCTGGTCTTCTCGTATCGCTCAGCCAGAAGGACGGAGGCGTACACATCCTTACCGAGCAGTTTGGTCAGTCGTGCTATGGCCTGGTTAGTTTTTCCACTGATAAGCTCAGCCGCACCGAGGATTCGCTGGTATACGGGGTTATTGGCGTCGATCTCGGCGGCCCGATCGGCGTAAATCATGGCCATATTGGCACGTGGTTGGGTGACGGCATAGAACCATCCAAGTTCGGCCGACAGGGCCTCGCCGGTAATGCCGGAAACCTCGCGGCCCTTGTAGCCTTTGGTCATTTTCTCGACGAGAAGGGCAGCCCGCGTGGTTTCCCCGGCTGCGGTGTGCGCCTCGATCAGCAGGCTTTCCAGATCGGTATTATCGACGTACATAGCGAGAGCGAACCTGAGCACCCCCACTGCCTTTCCCGGCTGATTCGCATCCAGCAGCGCGCTGACATACTGGATAGCCATTCGCGCGGGGATTCCCGTCCCATTGTTTTCAGCCATGCCGGCCGACCATGCGAAGGCGTAGAACTCCATCGCCTTTTCAAACAGGCCAAGGTCGCTGAGTCTCATGGCCACCTTCCAGGCGGTATCGAACGCCCTTGGCTGGCCTTGAATCATTCTCAGATCCATTTTCATGGAAGCCAGGAAGTCGTTGGCATCGCTAATGCGCGCCCAGGCCTCCAGGGGTCCGGATCCGTAGGGGTCCATCGCCAAGGCTTTTTTCGCGGCGTCGGCGGCATCTGCAGAGAGTCCCTGTCCCAACATCAGATCGGCCAGCGAGGCCATCGCCTTTGCTCGAACGGGCTCGTCGATGTCTTTTCGGTCGACCAGCGACTTGAGGAATGAGCTTCTCGCCTGAACGTTCTGGAGTTTGTGCAGGCGTACGTTGATCCATCGCAGGCGAATGGTGTAATCATCGGGCCGGGCGGCCAGGTACGACTCCATGGCGCCGAGTTCGCCGTTTGGATCGCCCTGCGCCAGGTATATGTCAGCCAGGAGTCGGCTGGTTCGCCAATCACCTGGCCCGAGCCGGTCGGCAAAGTGGCTCAGGGCCACCAGTCGACCGGCCCGCGCCGGTGTTGTCGGCGGGCTGCACGTCATGTCCGTCGCCGAGTTAAGGAAGCTCTCGGCCGCCATGGCCGCATCCTGATTCGGCTGGGCCTGCCCGGGCGCCGCAGGACTCGCCGGCTGGGCCGCCTGGGCCGAAGCTACGTTAATCCACCCAGCCAACAGTGCAACCGCGACCGTTACCTTCATGCTTCAGTCCTCATTCATCCCGCGTTGGGTTGTGGCCCACCGGGTGGGCTGCCGACCGTCAGGAGCCGGTCACTGGTCTGATCGTGATAACCTTGGCTTCCTCGCCGCGCCTGACGAGCAGGTTGATCGGTGCGGTGCGGTTGGTGGCCAGGGACTTCTCGACGATTTCCTTGAACGTGTCAGCCGTGGTGACCGGCTGATTGTTGACGTTGGTGATAACGTCGTTGCCCTGGAGGCCCGACCCGGCGGCAGCGCTGTTCTTGACCATGCCGAGAACGACCAGACCCGGAACGGTCGACGAGCCGGTCTTATTGAGGAATTCGTCCAACGCGACCTTCTCGCGAACGAGCAGTCCCAAGGTACTGTTGAAGTACTGCTTGGCCTCGTTGGGCCGGGTTGGCATCGCATCGAGCTTGATGCTCACGTCCTTGGCGGTCGTGCCGCTGAGAACCTGGAACTTCACGGTCGTGCCGACCGGCATCCGCATAAGCTGGCGGACAAAGTTCTTAACCGTCAGGTCAGGCGTGGCCAGCTTTTCCAGCGGCTTGCCGCCCATGCCGATAATGATGTCGCGTTCGGCCAGGCCAGCAAGCGCCGCGGGCTGCTTGGGGATAACGTCCTTGACAACAACGGCGGGCTTGTCGAGTTTGAGCAGGTCGACGAGATCCTTGTTGACAGCCTCGAACTTGTTAATGCCAAGCCAGGGCAGCCTCGCCACCTTGCCGTCGGAAGGAATACTCGTCAGAACGTGAACGAACTCCTCGACTGGCGTGAAGAAGGAGGTCTCCTGCTGGCTGAGCAACCGAAGCTGTGTCATGCCGCGCTCGGTCGGGGCCTCATAGGCCAACGGAAGCTGCCGACCGATAATGCCGACCGCCCGCCCGTCGGCGGTGAACACAGGCGAACAGGCGCTTGTGAGATGCCCGGAGGACACGTAGATCAGGTCATTGGGCACGCGCAGCTTGGACGAAACGTAGGCCGACCCTACATAAACCGGCAGGGCCGGATCGCTCATCATCAGGCCCACCGAGGCGACCTGATCGCCAAGCTTGACCTGCGAGGTGCGGGAGAACTGGACTACCTGCCAGTCGTGCTTCTCCGTACACTGAATGAACCCGAGGCCAGTCCACGGATCGATGCCCAGCAACTTGGCCTTGAGCGTCTTACCCATTCCGCCCGGCAGGAGGATCTGGAAATTCTTGAGCTGCTCGACCCGCATCCGCGAGTCCAGCGAAGTGGTAAGGAACACGCCATTGGCGGCGATACAGACGGCCTGCCCGGCGCCAGTCCTGTCGCCGGTCTCGAGCGCGACAGTATATTTAACCACCACCAGAGCCCCAGACGCCTTGGCGGCGACCTCACTGAGCATCTTAGACGTCTGCGCCTGAGTCAGCGCGGGCACAGCCAGTAACAAAGCCACGCAGAATCCTATGCACCGTTTCATCTCGGCTCCTTTGCCCTTGGTGGGCGGTTCAAGATTACATGCTCCGGAGTGTCGCGATAGCGACCTCAGAATAAGACCTGACGCAAAATACAAACGACCTCACAGGGATGCCAAAGGCAAACACGGCAAACCCTCGGGCCAAGCCCTGTTACAGTCCATACGAACACCATCCGCATGTTGTGCGCAAAAATTCCCGGAAAACAACTATCAAAAAACCGAAAGGCCGCTACAAAGTGCGAACCGGCCGATTCTTATCATCGACCAATACGACTTTGGGCTTGAGTTCGCGAGCCTGATCCACCGTTACGTATGCATGTGACATTATGATGACCAAGTCGCCAACGTGAACCAGCCTCGCGGCAGCGCCGTTTACGCAAATCGCGCCACTGCCCGCTTCGCCGGGTATAACGTAAGTCTCGTGCCTAGTTCCGTTGGCCAAATTGGCCACCAGTACGAACTCGCCCTCAACCAAACCGACGGTATCCATCAGATCCCGGTCGATCGTGATTGAACCGATGTAGTCCAAGTCCGACGCGGTAACCTTAGCACGATGAATCTTTGTCCGTAATACTTTTATCAGCATCTTTTTGTCCAAATATTCCACGTGTCCACAGCGGTACAACTCCCGACCGGCGTTCACCAAGGGCAATACAAGGCAGAACCCAATCCAGCACGTTCATTCTAGCTGCCCGGCGAGGCTGAGTCCACCAAGACATTGTCGATCAGCCGGGCACCGCCAAATCGCACCGCCAAGGCTATCAGCAACCTGCCGTCTGTGTTTTCAACGGGCGAAAGCTCATCCGGATCGACCGCCTCGATGTAATCCACCACGCCGCTGGGAGCGTGCTCGGCGAGGTAGGCCTCAATCGCCTCGACCACACCTGCCGCAAGCGGACGTTTTTCCGCCACCATCTTCGCAGCCATTTGCAGAGATCGCCACAGCGCAGGCGCCTGTCGGCGATGCTCGGCCGAGAGATACGCGTTTCGGCTGGACATGGCCAGGCCGTCCACCTCGCGAACCGTCGGAGCCACCTCGATCACCACCGGAAAGTTCAAATCCGCAGCCATACGACGAAGAATCGTCACCTGCTGAAAATCCTTGGCACCAAAGTACGCCACGTCCGGCTGGACTATATTCAACAGCTTCGCCACCACAGTGCAGACCCCCTGGAAGTGCCCGAGTCTGCTTGCGCCGCACAGGTTCCGACCGAGATCGGGCACGTCCACGATGGTCCGGCACGGACGGGGGTATATTTCCTCGGTTGCAGGCAGCAATACCGCGGACACACCGCGACTCTCGCAACCGGCCAGGTCTGCCTCGGGTGTGCTTGGGTACTTGGCGAGGTCCTCGGCCGGGCCAAACTGAATCGGGTTCACGTAGATGCTGACGACCGCGAACCCGCACCGCCGACTCGCAGCCTCGATAAGGCTAAAATGGCCCGCGTGCAGGGCACCCATGGTAGGGACAAGCCCGACGCTCTTGCCTGCGGACCTGGCCTCGGCGACCGCCTGGCGAATCCGGGGAATTGTTCTGGCGACTATCATAATACTGCGCGAATCCTCTCAATCAACTTGGCCCGAGGGCGATGATTGCGAAGATCCACCTCGTCGCACCGAACCGTCAGCACCGGGCAATCGGAAGTTTCAACGACGCCATTATAGGCCTCCCGCATGGCGCCAAGGAAGTCCGCGGTCATGGCCTTCTCGAAGGGCCGACCGCGAATGGCGATCCGTTCGAGCAGGGTATCCGGCTCGGCGTCTAGGTAAACCATTGCCGATGGCGGGCGAACCAGTGGGCTGACCCGGGCCAGGAGAGGTTCGTACGCAGCCAGATCTTCCGGGCAAAGCCTAAGCGACGCGTAGATGCGGTCCTGGCAAAAGCCGTAATCGTTGACAAACGTGCCCCTGGCGGGCCAATGGGCGTCTGAGAGCTGGCTTACCCGCGACAACAGGTAAAACACCTGCGCAGGCAATCGCATGGCGTCCGGGCCTCGATACGATTCCGCCAGGAAAGGGTTGCCCTCGTAATCCTCTCGGATAAGCTTGGCGGGCAGTTCCATCGCCAAAAATTCCGCCAAGGTGGTCTTACCCGACGCGGGCAGGCCGATAATGCTCAGCAGCAAGGCCCGATCGCCCGATTCGTCCTCCAGAACCGGTTTGATCTGTTCTTCGGGCGGCCTGGTCGTGGTCGCGACCCGCCCGCTGCGAACGTCGTCGAGCATCTCGGCGACGCTCTTGCCGAGCGTCGGGTGAACCGCATCCGGCGCGATGGCTGAGAGAGGCTCGAGTACGAACATTCGCTCGTGCATTCGCGGATGCGGAATCGTCAGGTCTGGATCGTCCTCGATGACCATCTCGCCTATCAACAGGATATCCAGATCGCACGTGCGCGGCCCCCATCGCTCTTCCTGCGAGCGATCGCGGCCCAGTTGGCGTTCGATTTCCTGAAGGGCATCGAGAAGTTCGCGAGGCGAAAGTTCGACCGCCACCTCGACGGCGGCGTTGAAGTATACCGGCTGATCCTCAGGCCCGCCGACGGGCTCGGTCGGGATGAACTGCGAGAGCCTCCGCACTGCGATGCCTTCGACTTCGCTGAGGCGTTTGACGGCCTGCATCAGCGTATCGCCCCGCTGGCCAAGGTTACTGCCCATCCCGATATATGCCAAAACGCTTTCCATAGGCAAAGAAGGTAAGCCCCCCACCGCGAAACTTCCAATTGTTTTACGATCGGATTCGCGGCGTTTAATCCGCGTCGAGATAGCCCTTTTTCACCGCGTCACGGATAAGCGACTCGGCGTAGGCCCAAAGTCGTGGCGAGCCTTCAGCAATGTGACAGTTTCGCTGGATGACCTGGCTCATTTTGACTCCGTGCTCGCGCCAGGTGGCGCCTTTGGTGAAGTAGTTGTGCATCAGAGGCTGGAGGCGGTCGAGACTGGCGGCAAACTTTGCCTCGGGCGTTTGACGCGTCTCGAACTCATCCCACAACGCCCTGGCCTCCGCGGCCTGGTCGGCGGGCAGGATGGCAAATATCCGATCCGCGGCCTGGCTTTCTCGCAGGTGCTGGTCAACCCGTCCGGACTCATCGTAGAGAAATGTATCGCCAGCGTCGATCTCGATCACGTCGTGGAGTAGCACCATTTTCACTACCCTTGCGACATCGACAGGCTCGGCGGCATACTCGGCCAACATCGCCGCCATAACTCCGAGGTGCCACGAGTGTTCGGCATCGTTTTCCTTGCGAGAAAGATCCAGCAGCCAGGTCTGGCGCTGAATGCCTTTGACCCGATCGATCTCGCGGATGAACTTGAGTTGCCTTTCCAGCCGGTCGTTGTCGGGCATGGCAGTTCCGATTGGATCATCCCCCGGGGTCACGGCTTGCGGGCCTCGGGTTTGTCGGCCAAGTCGCGAAGGCCCTCAGCCACACCGAGATATAGCGTGGCCCGCTGGCCTGGGGTTCGAATGTTGGCCAGCAGGTCCCGGACCCGGTCGGCCTGGCCATGCTTGATGTAAAACTTCGCCCACAGCCCCAGCATCTGCTGGCGGAATAAACCCGGCATCCTGTTGCCAAGGCGATCCGCCATGTCGCCGCCATCGGCCTCGATAAGCACCTCGAAGAACTTCATAAGTTGGTCAATGGTCTGGGCACGAGAACGGTCAGCCACGGCCTGCTCGAACATGGTCTTGGCCTTGTCAAACCGCCCAACTCCACCCATCACAATGGCGATATCCAGGTACACCGAGCCGGGAATTCTATCCACGGGCGTCTTCTTGAGGTCTGCGACCATCGCATCGGCGAACTTATCGGCAGCCCCCGGCCTGCGTTGAGCGATGAAGTTCTTAGCCATGCCAATGGCGATACCGGCGCGGGCGGGTCCAGCCGGCATGATTGCGATCATCGCCGCGGCCAAGTTCGGGTCGAGATTATCGATTTTATCCCATCTCAGCGCCATCAGATAAGGCATGAATTCGTCGCGCAGTTTGCCGCTCTTGGCCAGTGCCTGCTCCAAGGTCTTCTTGCCATGAGCGACCTCCCCCGCCATTGACAACACAATAATTGCGCTCTTGGTGGCATCGAGGGGAGCGCCCTCGGCTGCGATGCGGGCATCGACCATCTTGCCGGCCTCGATCAGGGCCTTGGCCCACTCGCCCAACACAAACGTACGATCCTCCTTCTGCAGCCTGGACACGAGTTTCAGACCAGCAAGGGAGTCCAATCGCACCATCTGCTCGGCGAGTTGGCGTAGGATGATCAGGCGTAGTTCACCTTCGGGTATCGCCGAGAGCAAGCGAAACGCCTCTTCCTCACCGTCATGATTGACAAGCATCGGCGCAATCAGCGAGCCCATCCAAAACATCCCAGCCTTCTTTGATATCTCCTCGAATACTCGACGGGCAGACTTGAGTTCACCCACATCGAGATACCCAGTCATCAATGCGCCCAGCAAATAGTCTTTCTGCTGATCGCTCCCGTCCTGGATGGCCTTGATCGACCGAATCTCGAGTTCGGCCATCTTCAGCCACTTCCCCGACCCGGCGTACTTGCCCTTGAGAGGCTCGCCGTTGTCGCCACCGGAATCGGTCGCCGGCGTCGTAGGAATGGATGGCACCGTTGATGGCACGACAACATCCGGCGCGGTCGGCACCGTCGATGGCACGACGACATCCGGCGCAGTCGGCACCATCGATGGCACGACGACATCCGGCGCGGTCGGCACCGTCGATGGCACGACGATATCCGGCGCTGCCGGCGCCGTAGTAGGTGGTTCCTGCGAAATCACAGGCGATAATGCGGGAACAATCGGCGAATCATTCGCATCCGATGGGGAAACCGTCTGAGCGGCCGCAATGGAGGAAGCCAAAACCACGGCCGCGACAGTTATCGAACAAATCGAGTTGCGGATCATTGGGCGTCTATCCCTTCAGTTCTTCACAGCCGGCGAGCTGTGGAAGTCATCGTAACCCCTCTGGCCATCGATCTTCTTCCTCGCGAATCAGCGACAGGCGGTCTACAGGCACGCACACGAACTTCCCGACGAGCCCCTCATCATTGGTCCAGTTGGCGTCTTCCATCTGAAACAGCCCGAAGTCGATGACCACTGGCATTACCTGAACCACCCGCCCGCAACCGGCGTATCTCCACCCACGTACCGGTGCCAGCAATAGCCGCTCGGCGCGGTTGCCTGCAATGGCCTGGTCCCACGTGAACGATTCCTCGCTCATATAGGCGAACGCGGCGTCCGGCAGCGCGCCAGGCGAAGGCACGTCACCCACGCGAGAGTAATCATCCATCACCACGAGCAGCGACCCGCCAACCCACACCTCAGCCTGGCGGCCTGGCCCGTCGGTGGATTCCAATCGAACTTCCACTAGAGTTTCATTCCTATTATCCGATCCATAGCATCCCGAAGAACCGCGTCGGGATACGTAAGGGCTATACGGAAATAGCCTTCGCCCCACTGGCCGTAGCCTCGACCCGGCGTCACCATCACGCCAGTGTTTTCCAGCAGGTCCGTCACAAACGCCCCGCTGTCGCCATTATAACGATCCGGCACGGGTGCCCAGACATAGATTGTCGCCTTGGGCTTCTCCAGACGCCACCCTGCCGCGTTGAGAGCGTCGACTACCAGGTCGCGACGACGCTGGTATACCTCGTTGATCGGAGGAATAAGCGTCTCGGCCTGATCCAGCGCCGTAGCGGCCATGAACTGCACCGGACGCGGCGTGCCGTTGTCCACGTTGTCCTTCACCTTACCCAGGGCCGCGACAGCAGAGGCATTGCCCGCTAGACACCCGACGCGCCACCCGGTCATGCAGAACGCCTTCGACAACGAGAAAAACTCCACAGCCACCTCATCCGCCCCAGGCACCTGGAGGATACTCGGCGCCTTGTAGCCATCGTAGGTGTTCTCGCTGTATGCCGAGTCGTGAGCTATCAGGATGTCATTCTTACGACCAAACTCGACCGCCCGGGTGAAGAATTCCATCGGCGCCAAGGCTGCGGTCGGGTTGTTGGGATAGTTGATCCACAATATCTTCGCCAACCGGCGGACCTCCTGCGGAATCGCGTCGAAGTCCACCAGGAAGCCGTTTTCGCGCAGCAACGGCACCTGGTATGTCACGGCCCCGGCGAAAACGTGGCCGATATTGTACGTCGGGTATCCCGGCACGGGGGCAATGCCCATGTCGCCGGGGTTCATGATCGCCATCGGCAACTTGGCGATGGCGTCCTTGCTGCCCACGGTCTGGACGAGTTGGTCATCGCCGAGCGTAACGGACCAGCGGCGCCGGTAAAACTCCTGAAACGACTTCTTCAGGGCATCCACCGGTCTGTCGCAACCGTAGCGGCAGCGGTTGACATCGGCGGCGTCCTGGGCGGCGCGGACCAGTTCGGCCTCGATCGCAGGCGGGGCTGGGAAGTCCGGATCGCCGATATCGATACGAATGACCTTCACGCCGCGAGCCTGGGCCTCTCGCATCTTCCGCCGGAGATCGGCGAACAGATACGGCGGCAACTTTTTAAGACGATCCGAAAGCTGTACGTCCATGTCTTGCGAACCTTTCATCCAAACATCGTTGGGTATGGTTGTGAGCAGGGATTGTATGCCCGCACCATCCGGGCTGCAAGGCTCTGGACGCTCGAACACCTGGCTTGTACAATCCCAATGATAGAAACCCACCGGAGTGCGGACTCGCCGGCGGGTTTCATTGATGAATGGAGACTATGGATATACAACGAGGCAATCCGTGGAAGCAACTCGCCGGGCCGGTGATCGCGCCGTCGCTGCTGGCGAGCGATTTCGCGTGCCTCGGCCAGCAGATCGACATTCTGACCGCCACGGGTATCGAGGTGCTGCACGTGGACGTAATGGACGGCCATTTCGTGCCTAACCTCTCGATAGGCCCCCCTGTGGTCAAGTCCGTCCGGGCTTACACGGACCTTCCGCTGGACGTGCATATAATGGTGACTGACCCGGCGTACTACATCGAACGCTTCGCCGAAGCGGGCGCCGACAGCATTACTTTCCACATCGAAGCGACCAACGAGCCGCAACGACTGATAGACCGGCTGAGGGAACTTGGCCTGGGCGTCGGCGTGGCGTTTCGGCCCGCAACGCCGGCCAAGAAAATCGCCGATTTAGTTGGCGAAGTAGACATGGTTCTGGTGATGACGGTGGAGCCCGGCTATGGCGGGCAGGAATTCATGCCCGACATGCTGGATAAAATCGAGGCCATTCGTGCTATGCTAAGTAGTGGCCAGCGACTCGAGGTGGATGGCGGAATCGACCAGAAAACGGGTCGGCTTTGCGCCCGGCGCGGGGCTGATACGTTCGTCGCCGGAAGCTACATCCTCGGCGGCAAGGACGTCGCCGGCGCCGTGCATGCCCTTACCCGAGCAGTCGCCGGCGACGTCGGCCGAACAATGGAAAACCTGTGAGTGCAATCATGGCCAAAGAAACCGAACCCGTAGTTCCGTTCGACTCGTCCGTTTTCGAGGGACCCGCCCATCGCAAGAAACGCGATGTGCCCGACGGCCTGTGGATGCGCTGCCCCGGCTGCGAGGGCATGCTCTACCGCAAGGTTGTCGCCGAGAATATGGAAGTCTGCCCGACCTGCAACCATCACTTCCGGGTATCCGCCCGCCAGCGAATATCGCAACTGACCGACACGGACAGCTTCGAGGAACTCTTCACCGACATCATGCCGGACGACCCGCTGGAATTCGAGTGGCGCGGGCGTAAATACGACCAGTACATCAAGGAATACCAGGCCAAGGCTGGCACAGACGAGGCCGTGCTCACCGGCGTGGGATACATCAAGGGCCGGCGCGCGGCAGTGGGCGTAATGAACGGCGACTTCATCATGGGCTCGATGGGCTCGGTTATCGGCGAAAAGCTCACGCTGCTGATCGAGAAAGCCTCGGCCGAGAAGCTGCCGCTGGTTATCGTCTGCACCTCCGGCGGCGCACGCATGCACGAAGGGGCGCTCAGCCTCATGCAAATGGCAAAGACATCCGCCGCCCTGGGGCGATTCGATGAATCCGGCGGGCTTTACGTCGCGGTCCTGGCCGACCCGACCACCGGGGGCACGACCGCCAGTTTCGGCATGCTGGGCGACGTGATCATCGCCGAGCCCGGCGCGCTGGTGGGCTTCGCGGGCGCCCGCGTTATCGCCAACACACTCCGCACCGAGTTGCCCGAAGGATTCCAGAGGGCCGAGTTCCTGCTCGAACACGGCTTCATCGACCGAATAGTCGAGCGCAAGGAACTCCGAAACGACCTCGCCCGCCTGATCGACTACTGCGAGAGCTAGCACCGCGGCACCGGCAAGTATTCACCCGTCTGCCGCGAATCATCAAGGGGATATGCGATAATGACACAAGAATCTGTTGCCGCAAGGCGCACGATCGGTTCACTTTGGTCAATCGCTCTTGCGGCGGTCTTCTCGCCACTGTGGGGCTGCGCCGGGGCCTTGCCCCAAGTCGATCCACGAGTTCATCAGAGTATTGCCGGGATCGGCGCCAAGGAGATTTTCGACCAGACGGATCGAGATGATCCAATGGCCTACTTCTACGGCATTCACTACAGCGATGCCAGTTGCGGGCTCTCGCGGCGGGTTTACATACCCAGGTACAACGACGTG
>Ga0307990_1000711_pt1 | contig 28791 bp, 24 predicted proteins | sample EllFjometagen129_FD_203168 | JGI IMG/M metagenome (GOLD analysis project Ga0307990, IMG submission 203168) | Marine microbial communities from Ellis Fjord, Antarctic Ocean - #129 | ecosystem: Environmental > Aquatic > Marine > Unclassified | place: Southern Ocean | collected 2014-10-08
CACTGAAACGATACACCCCGCCACCGCCCAAGACGGCGCTGTTCGCGACGATTGTGCAGCTCTCAACAATGCCGTTTTTCAGATAAATCCCGCCACCCAGATTGTCAGTCAAGTTGCGCGCGATCAGACAGTTGCGAATCAACACCGATGCGCCGTTCGCGTAGATGCCGCCGCCGGGCACACCTCCGATGGCGGAGTTGTCCAGCACCTGGCAGTCGATCACCTCGCCGCCTGTGGCGCAGATGCCGCCGCCCTTTCCATCCATTAAGGTGGTGCTGTTGCCCTGGACGATACAGTTCGACACCGTGCCTCCGCTCATCCACACGCCCGGTCCTTCGATGCGTATATCACCACCGTTATCCTTAATGATGCAGTTCTGCACAACCCCACCGGTCATCTTGACCCCGCTGCCATCGGTGTCGTGCCAGTCCCCGCGGCCGTTGCCGCCTGTGATGGTAAGCCCGTCAAGTACGACCCCGGCATCGGTGATCTTGATGACGCGCTTATTGCTGCCGCCCTGATCCACTACCGTGTTCGTCGCATTGGCCAGCCCGCCGTAGATACCGCCGCCAAAACTCCGGATTGTGACCGCCTTGTCCACAACAATCTGCTCGGTGATGTCATATGTGCCGTTCGCAACCGTAACGATGTCCGCATCGCTCTGCGCCACCGCATTACTGATCGTGGCAAAGGCATCGCCCGAGCCCGTGCCTCCGTTGCCGTCCGAACCGCCCGGTGCCACGAAGTACTCCACACCCCACGCTGATCCAGCCGCAATACCCATAATTACCGTCGCCGCAATGGCAAAGGTCCATATCTTTGTAATTCGCTTTCTTGTCGTCATCGTCTCATCTCCTGTCGAATTATGTATCTTCTGTTTCAAAACAAATTGGGCCACTTCTACTCACCCGAGCAGGTCGTTATCCGTCAAAATCAGGGACTCATAGGCATGGCCCTCCACTCGGGGATTGGAGGTGGAAACCATTTTGTCGCAAGCTTTGTTGGAAAGAGGATGCGAGATGCGGAGTGCAAGATGCAAGATGTAGGAAATCGTTGTCCGTAATCGTAATCCGACCGGATAACGGAAGCAAGAGGGAGAAGAGTCGACACAGATCGCGGCAAAGTTCAGAGAAGTTCGGACGCCAGCCCAGAAATGGCTCAGCCGAGAGAGAGAGAGAGAGAGAGAGAGCTGGAATCGTGCCAAACAGCGGCCTGCGAGGACGTAGCGCAGCGAATAAAGTGTGCATTCACAACACTCAATGCCAACAAGAAATAGTTACTTGATAGTCTCATGATTCTTCTGTTTTTTGTAATTAGTTCAATAAAAGAAATGATACACACCTCTCAACTGTTTAAATAGTAGCAACTATGAATAATATTGTCAACGCACTATCGCATGAAAATAATACACTATCGTCGAAAAGCAGATTTTGTTATAAAATATGCCCAAAGCCATGCTGATTGGAGTTTTGAACTTGGCAATTATCCAGGTTCTTATGGCGAGCGGGTTTAAATTCGACGTTATCATCGGGCGCATCACGAAAGATTGCCTCGATCTGCCTCACAAAGAACTGGATAATTCCTGAGCAACTGGCCATGGTGGGTATCGGAAACGACGAAATCATCTGCACCGCCCTTGACCCGACCTTATCGAGTATCGATATGCACTTAATAAAGCCTGACACCTGTTTTTTCAGCTTTCTTTGGCTGCAAAAATTATCCGGAAATTGACTCATCTTAGTAATGCCCGAATCAGCTAAACGCTTACGTATCTCTGCAGCCGGTGAGCAAGTGGAGTGCGGGTGACCTGCCTACTGCCAAGGGCCGCCTTCTGGCCATTTCTTGTTGAACGGTGTGCTGTAGCCGATCGCCGATAACAGCGGCAACAGAAACTTACGGAGCGACTTTATTGTTGCAGAAAGACCGAGCGCCTGATCTTCAAGTCTATGTCGCTTGATAAATGCACTCCACATTATCGTCTTGCTCTTGTCAGCACAAAACTCATGGCTCAAAGGTGTAGGAGGACTATCAGTTGGGATGGGAGTATTCTGCCTGACGAAAGTAGATTCTATAGCTTTGCGTAGCCGCTTACCATCAAATGAGAAGTTTCGCGATAAGATTTCTACATCAAAGAAATCTTTCATGACATTGCCTCCAGGTAAGGTTTGATTACACCCCTTATACGACAAATATCTGCGTAATGCCATATATCTTCGTAACTGCAACGTCGGTCTACTAGGCACTCTCTAGCAGCTTCCAAGAATACGTCTAGTCCGATTTTGTTGCGGTATTTAAAGCAGTCCGCAATAGTTTTGGCTGGGCAGAAGACCTTTACTTGCACGCCTTCAATCTCGTGTTCTTCAATGCCTGTTGTGAGTGATGAGTCTGAGAATCGAACAATCTTAAGTGTTGGATATGCAAGTTTGGGGCACCATGCCTTTCCGGCAATACCTGTCCATACATCCGGAGGGTTCTGTGTGCCGATATCGTGAAATCTAAGGGCAGAAAGAAGGCAAATGACCCCATGTGGCACTTGCTTACACGCCGTTGCTATTGCATGATTCTCAGTTAGGCTAGCGTTTGAAAGATGGTAGACACCCCGAGTATCTTTATGCAGTACGCCCTGTCTGTATAGCCTGCTTAGGTATTCTCTCCGTATTCCGTATTCGTCGAGATCTCGAGGTCGAATAACCTCTCTTTTGCTCAGAATCTCGATGATTCTTTTTTCTACAGTTTTCACCATGGAGTCATGATGTCATAAAACCTCAGTAGTTGTCAAGGATTACCGAGGTCTTGTGATCAACACATGTTTATTTCGTAATTTTACTCAGTCATTGAGTAATTCAAAGATGGTGTGGTCTTCAGGTGCACGATTCCATGCCGCAAATTGCGAAGCGAGTAAGGTAGGTGCCGTTCCCTCGCTTGTGATCACCTTCGGGGTCGTGTATTAAAATATAACAAATTAAAAATAATCACCCATTTTCCTGGCCCAGCAACTCAAGAACTTTGGTGAAATTTCTTTACGGTTGAGGTAATAATTTGAAATCAACCGAAAAACTTGTTATGTTAATTGACAAATGGAGGATTATTATGATTAATAAAATAGTTAAGCCTAATCAACAAAGCATCACGGTTGATCTGCCACAAAATTTTGTTAATCATCGCTTGCAAATTTTGATTTTTCCGGTTGATTTAGAGGAAAAAAATCAAGATGATGCGGGTAGCATCAAATTTGGACTAGGGTGTATGAAAGGCAAGATAGAAATGGCAGAAGATTTCGATGACCCATTACCAGATTTTGAGGATTATATGTGATGACAAAATACTTACTTGATACACATGTTCTGCTTTGGTTTGTTGATGATGATGATGATCGCCTTCCAAAAAATATAAAGAACTTGATAATCGATAATCGCAACCTAATTCACATCAGTCATGCGTCCTTCTGAGAGATATCAATTAAGTTGAGTTTAAAGAAGCTCAGAATTTCAAGTTCATTTGAAGAACTTTATAAATGTGTACAATTTGGTAATGTTGAAATTTTTTCATTTAATGAGGTTGATTATCAAAACTTGTTGCGTATGCCATTTAACCATCGTGATCCATTTGACAGAATGCTAGTAGCACAAGCATTGACGCGGGACATCACAATTATAAATAAAGATAGTGTTCTTAAATCTTATGGTGTCAATGTTCTGTTCTAAATAGCTAAACTTATCGGGAGCAACTAAAAGAGAGAATAGCAACTAACTATCAACTAGGCTAAGTGGTTGTGCTTCGTGAGATAGAAACCACAGATGGGACTCCCCTGCTCCCATTGATTGTCATACATGACTCTCACTCCGAGTCAACTCCAGCTACCGGAATATACTGCTCCGGTGTTGTAAAGTCGCCTTGGCCGCATCTTCTGATTTGATTCTACGATACCTCATCAATCTACCCTCTTCGTTAACTTTCTCAGAGCATACCACCATTTCTCCGCAAATTTCACTTAATAATGCCTGGTACCAGTTTTCGCAGTTTTCCTTGCGTGAACTCGGCAAAAAAACGGGCATGACGTTTGATGCGGTGACAGTAAGACGGTTGCACGGATCAATAAACGGATGACGGTTGATAACGAGTTGAAAGAGTTGTATGAACAGGCTGTATCAGAGTTGGGAAAAACCGTATGAAAAGCTTGGCGCGATCGAAATACGACCCCTATGCGCACTCTCGTGCAACGCGTAATAAAACCGTGTTCAGGCAAATGCAGTTTGTTGCACTTCACTTTGTATTTTAAGCAAAAGATTATCTTCGGCAATATCGAGATCATAATCCATTTGAAGCCCCAGCCAAAAAGATGCAGTATTGCCGAAATATGCTGACAGTCTGAGGGCAGTATCGGCAGTTATGCTTCTTTTTTTGTGAATAATTTCGTTGATCCGTCGTGGAGACACATTTAGATCACGACCAAGCCTGTTCTGACTGATATCCATAGGCTTCAAGAACTCCTCGAAAAGTATCTCTCCTGGATGTACTGCTTTAATTTTTTTCATATTATCACCTTAATGGTAGTCAACAATTTCAACATTGAATGCGTTGTTATCTTTCCATTCAAAACAAAGTCGCCACTGCTGGTTAATGCGAATACTGTGCTGGCCTTTTCTTTTCCCCGACAGAGCTTCCAGCCTATTCGCAGGCGGTATTCTCAAATCATTGATGCTTGAACTTCTATTTAACATTCTGAGCTTTCGAAATGCTACCTGTTGTATATCAGCTGGTAGTTTCCGAGAGAAGTGCCGCGAAAATATCTTTGATGTCTCTTTACATTTGAAGCTATCAATCATTTGGTGTTATGGTATAACACATAACGTTATGGGTCAATGCTGTTTTTTGAATTAAAAAATGGAATATTGGATCTCCCAGGTTCCCATGAAACCCTTGCACCTGCTCCCGCTAGGAAGCCGACTCACACCTGCGCCCTGCTCTAAGACTCCGGTCGAGCATCCACGCCAAGCCATACAGGCGCTTCAATTCCACCCTCAATTGCTCCAACTTCAAGGGCCTCGACAATGCGTCGATTTCGGAGCTCAATCACACAGCCCGGCACTTCGCTGTCTACGCTTCGTGCCGCCCTTACGGAACGACTACGCAAGACTCGCTTACGGCTGGTGGCTAACCTTTACCGTCCCAGCTTTCACTGAGTAGGTTTCAACAAAAAGTTTCAAATTCGATTTAACTCATCTCATTATTCCCTTTCTATGGATTTTCACTCAACGCACTCCATTGCCAATTCTCACGGATTGACTGGAATGATGCGCCAATCTTCGCTTGGCGCGACTAAGGGATAACCCCGACGGACCCGACGGACCGAGTAAGGGCGGCGGGAATACTTTCCACCATGTACAGGGGGAGCGACACGAGGCGATACTTGACGTGCTCGGAGGTCGTGGTTTTAACATCGAGATCCTGAACCGAAGGCGGATTGGTATCCAAACGCAGCGCCCTGTGCAGTTTCTTATGATACATGAAGGCATGTAGCGACTTCATCGCACCCGCGCTGCCCGCCTTCACTTCAATCGGGACGATCTGGCTTCCATGCTGAATGATATAGTCGATTTCGCCCTGGCGTCCTTCCACTCGTTGCCAGTAGAAGAGTCTCGGATCCTCGAATGCCTGTGACAAACAGCGGAGGTGTTGGCCCACGAACTGTTCCGCAAGCCCTCCCTTGTTGGCCCACATCACGTTATCAAGGTCGCGCAAATCAAGGCGCGAAAGACCCAACTGAACGGAAGCCAGTCCCACATCCACCAAGATCGACTTGAATGTCCGGGGATTCGTCTCGGCACCCAAGGGCAATCCGTTGGCTGCCGTATGTTCAACACGATGGCAGACGCGGGCCAACTGCAACAACTCCAGTGCCTGTTTGATATCCCGATGTTTGGCCTCCACATCGACATGGCTGTACACAAACCGGCTGGCCAGTTGTCGCGGAATGGCATCCATTACGTGGCGCAACAGGTCGGCAGGGATCCGGCCCCTGTACTTGTTGAAGTCGTCCCGGTAGGTCGTGATCAAGTCGCTCTGAAGTTGCAGCCGACGATCATCGTCCTGGGTCGCGATCCAATCCGCGACGACTTCCGGCAGACTACCCACAAGGCAGTATTCTGAAAACAACTCGAGCGCGCGTTGGTGCAACAGTGGGCTCAGTTCCAGGGATTCCGCAGCGGCGGTTAGGGATGCTTTCAGCCTTTCGTTGCCGGAAGAATCAAGGAACTCGTAAAAGGACACCGGTTCCAAATAACAGTATGTGATGCGTCCGACGGGCATGCTAAACTCATGGTCACGGAGGGCGAAGTCCAGCAACGAGCCGGCTGCTATGACCGGCAACTCCGGTATGTCTTCACGTAACCAGCGGAGGAAGGGCAGTAGTTGGGGGGTCGCCTGCACTTCATCAATAAACAGCAGGGAGGTGTCGGGCGGGATCGACGTGCCAAGGTCGGCTGAAAGATCTGAAACCGCACGGGGGGCGTTGTTTAAACGAAAGTGGTCCGCCAGTTCTGGCCGACGCTCCATGTTCAGTTCAATGAGCTTCAGTCCATGGCGTTGCGCCAGATCGCGTACTAGCCACGTCTTGCCTACCTGTCTAGCTCCGCGCAGGATCAGGGGCTTTCGGTTGGGCTCTTTGATCCACTGGTCCAGATAATCTGATGTATACCGCTTCATAACTGTCAACCTTCCCTATACGTAGATTAATGTGTGAGGTGATAGTGCCTTAATTGAACCACAATGTCAATAACAACGCGTTGTTATCTCGATGGTTAACATATAAGCTCCATATGTTTTTGCCGAGCCAGGCGATATTCGCGCGGCAGTGGAGCCACCGGGTACCTCAACACGGATTGGGGGAACAGCGGGCATCATCAGGTCCTGCCGATCAGCTACCGCAGCTTTGCTTCCGGTGTCGCCTTCACTGCATCTTCTAATTTCTAACCTCCTGATCCCGGGGATTCCTCATCACTCCACCCTCCGCGTTAACATTCTCAGAGCATACCACCCTTTCACCACAAATTTCACTAAATAATGCATGGTACCAGTTTCCCCTTTTTTAAAATAGTGCCTGTTTTATTAAATATTTTATAAAGACAAGGCTGGCAGTTTTGTGTTACGTTAATGGTATCAAACATTGTTATGGATAAGACTATATTAAATTAAATAAATATGCTTTGTGCTCCTGAAAAAAAGATTGTAATTATCGCCGGGCCTAATGGTTCGGGCAAAACTACCTTTGCCCGAGAATTTTTACCTAACGAAGCTGGATGCACTGTATTTGTTAATGCCGACTTGATCGCTGAAGGGCTTTCACCTTTCGCACCGGAACGAGCGGCTGTTGCGGCTGGTCGGTTAATGGTTAAACAAATACAACAACATGTACTCAGTGAAAATTCAGGTGACGAACCTGTTCTATTGGAGGAAGGACCATGATGAAGAAAAAACAGACAGATTCAGATTTGGCACAAGCAGGGACTGCACTTAAGCGTGCCGCTCAAAGAGCACGTGAAATGGCGGAACGCACACATACACCATTAATCACCTATAAAGACGGGCATGTTTGCAAAACTATGATGATCAAAGAAACAGAATCATGAATTGAGTGAGATAGAAACCACAGATGGGACTCCCCTGCTCCCATTGATTGTCATACATGACTCCCACTCCGAGCCAACTCCCGTTGCCGGAATATACTGCTCCGGTGTTGTAAAGTCGCCTTCGCCGCATCTTCTAATTTCAGACCTCCTGATCCCGGGGATGCCTCATCAATCCACCCTTTCGCCACAAATTTCACTAAATAATGCCTGGTACCAGTTTTTTCACGGATACCATGCTATCGCAAGCCAGTTTTTTCTCTATTTTCGGATGTCATTAATTATGACGCAATGCGGTATATCTGAGAGATCACTAATCGTACTTGAGCTTGATGCCTGATTTTGACTATAATGTGGTTGTTAACAAACGTAATTAAAGGACCAGCCATGATTGCTCTTGCTAAAGAAAAAATCAATAAGCTTGTTGAAAAACAGCCTGATGACAGCTCCTATGATGAGATAATGAGAGAACTGATATTTGATCATATGATTGACAGAGGCCTAGATGATTCAAAAAAAAACCGAGTCACATCTCATGAGGACATGAAAAAAGAGATTATGTCATGGTCAAAATAAACTGGACCGATGAATCTAAATATTGGTTGAAATATATTTATGAATATATTGCATTGGATGATTCCAAGGCTGCTCAAAAACTTGTTGATGGAATTTGCAGCAAAGTTGAATTATTGAGAGTATTTCCGGAAATCGGTTATAAATACGAACATGTATCAAAAGTTCACATTAGAATTATAGTGTATGGACATTACAGAATTGCATATAGATTAATCAGCACGACAAGAATCGATATCCTTGCTGTCATTCATGGCAGGATGGACATAAAAAAATATTTTGACAAATATCGATGACAAATCCAATATCTTATATAATAAATTACCGCAATTCTAAATGTAGAATTTTTAACTACGACCCCTATGCCCCCCCTTCGAATTACGGCTCATACGGAGATTCGCCCTCCCTTTCTTACGACACTGCAAGCGAAGCGAGGGAGGGCGAGACTCCGTTCGAGCCGCCATTCCGGCGGACGATAGCGGGCGACCCGCCTTCGAGCTGCGCTTGCTACGGCGTGGCGGGCTGATAGCGGATTACGAGTAAAGAGCATCCCTTCGTCGCCGTAGTCGTCAACCGATTTCCGTTTTCATGTCACATCCCACGTCCCACTTCTCACAACTCACAATTGGAGGCGAAGCCGACCTCCGCGCCCTGCGCGGATCTAGTACCTCTCTCCTCGATATTCAGACAATATACCGCATTTATTCATTTTTGGGGATATTTTTTGCGCATCTGCAGAGGGCGTGTAGTTATTCGTAGAATTTTGTGGGTATTCGCCGAATTTTGAGGGAAGAGCGTCCGAGCTCAAGGAACTCGGCTACAGAGGAACCTGCTCAAATGCAGCAAACAAACAAGGGCGGGTTCACGGAACCCGCCCAGAAGGTATTCATTAAACTGTAGGCCGGGTACCCCTACCCTGCGAAAACAAAGCCCGGTGAGGGCACCGGGCCTACAGAATATCGTTCGCTAACTGTAGCCGAGGTCCGTGACCTCGGATCGTCCTCTGCTGAGGACGGCTACAGAGCAAATGACAACATTTCTATTGCGAGTCGTTCATATCTTCCACCAACTCCAACCGGGTTAGGGATCAATATGCCACTCGCGCTTCACTTTACTTCACGAAGATCACCGTCCCGGCAGGGATACCGCTGACACCAGTGACGTCATAGAATGCAGTATCGGTATCGCTTAGTCGAATCGCGTCGATGTACACCTCTGCTGCGCTTCCACTATCGCCACCCGCACCGATTCTGACGATCGAATCGGCGAAGTCGACCGTGGTCTCTGTGTAATTGGCAGCGGGCAGGCCACTGGGGCTGCTGACGGCGGTCAGATCGGGATCAACCCAGACGCTAACCGTATCGTTGCCGCTGGCTATATCCATCTTCCCGAGGAGCAGGTGAGTGGTGTCAGCTGTGAAGGTTCCCGTTCCGGTGGTCGCTGTGCTCAGCGCGAAACCCACCTGGATCTCGCTGGAGGTCATCCATAGCCGTAGGGCGGCGCGGTTAGATTCGTAGTTATACAGGGCCTTGCTGGCAGTGGGATTGATGGAAAATGCCGCATAGTCGCCCCCCGTGGGTACGAGGACCAGCGCCGAGAACCAGATCTCACCGGACATGGCCGTGGCCAAGTCACGGCAATCCTGCCGGTCGGTGGCGGCGTTGGAAGCATAGCGCCAGTCCACGGTCCCCGTCTGGGTGATTCCGTAGTTTGCGTAGACGAGGTCATTTGTTTGTGACTTGTAAGCGTTGTTCGATCCAGCATACCAGTCGCCAGAGAAACCTGTGTCGGTACCGCCAGTGTTTACATCAGTAGCAACAAGAAGGCCAGAACTGACGCTAAAACTCCAGATTGAGCTCCCGGAGATACCGGCGAACGCATTGGGGGTGGAGGCCAGGTCCGTGAAAGCACCGGAATCTATCTCGACGTAGTAGCCAGTGCCCTTGGCAAGATCGCTGGAGGGGACAATCGTCACCACCGCACCAATGATGGTGACATTGGGTGAGGTAACTGCAACAGTTTCGAAGGTTCCGCCAGCCGTCTGCTGAATCACGATATTCCCACTGGCGCCCTTCTGAACATCCTCGTCAAAGGTTATCACCAGGTCCGTATCTTTCGACACCTCAGTCGCGCCGTTGGCGGGACTCAGATCCGAGACTATCGGAGGGGCGACATCGATAGCCTTGGTCGTAAAGCCCCAGGTGCCGCCGCCGCTGATACCTGCGAACTCATTGGTAGTGGCAGCGAAGTCCGTGAATGCACCGGAGTCGATCTCGACGTAATAGGCGGTGGTCCCGGCAAGAAAATTTGAGGGAGTTATCGTTACGACTGCGCCGTCGATGGTTACGCTGGGGGAGGAGACAGGAATCGTCTCGAATATGCCCCCGGCCGTCTGCTGAATTATGATATCGCCGATGGTCCCCTTCTGGACTGCCTCGTCGAAGGTGACCTCAAGGTCCAGATCGACTCGGACGTTATTCGCGCTGTTGGTGGGAGTGAGTGCATCGACAGCGGGTGGAGCGGTATCGCCACCCGTGACTCCGGTGACATCCACAAATGCGGTCGCGGTGTCGCTCAGCCAGATTGCATCGACATGCACCGAATCATTAGCGGCGGAGTCGGAGATAGGCACGCCGATTCTCGCAACCGAATCCATGAAGTCGACAGTCGTGCTGGTGAAATTGGCGGTCGGCAGTCCGCCGGGGCCGCCGGCGGCATACACGTTGGGGTCGACCCAGATCTCAAGCGTGTCGTTGCCTGTAACGATATTCATCTTGCCGAGGATCAGGTGCGTCGAGCCCGCGGCAAACGTACCTGTCTCTGTCCCGGTAGCCGTAGGTATGCCTCCGTCCATGTCTACCACAAGCTGGGTGGGGGTCAGAAGTACCCGAAGCTCGGATAGCTGGTGAGAATACCTTTCCGTGCCTCCGGTTGTTAGATCAGAATCGAATGCCAGACCCGCCCAGTTGCCTGCTGCGGGCACGTTTACCAGACAAGAAAACCAGATCTCACCGGACATGGCAGCCGCCAGATTACGCGAATCCATCCGGTCCGTACTGGAGGTGTTGGCAGAATAAACCTTCGCGACGGTTCCGGCCTGGGTGATGCCATAGAGGGCGCTGGTAAGGTCTGGGGCAGTGGTAATCCTAATGTTGCTGGATCCCACCCAACCTGCACCGAACCCCGTGTCGGTGCCACCCGTATTCAAATCAGTAGCCACGAGGGCAGCACTGGCAATTCCCGCCAGGGCAAGCATCAACATCATAGTTGTGAATAGAGTCAAAACGTTTGTAATTCTCTTTCTTATAGTCATTTTCTCATCTCCTGTTGAATTTTGTATCTTCTCTTTCAAAAAAGTTGGTCCACTTCCACTCACCCGAGCAGAGCGGCATCCGTCAAAATCAGGGACTCATAGGCATGGCCCTCCTCTAAAGATTGGAGGTGGAAACCATTTTGTCGCAAACTTTGTTGGAAAGAGGATGCGAGATGCGGAGTGCAAGATGCAGGATGTAGGAAATCGTTGTCCGTAATCGTAATCGGATCGGATAACGGAAGCAAGAGGGAAAAGAGTCGACGCCAGCCCAGAAATGGCTCAGCCGAGAGAGAGAGAGAGAGAGAGAGAGAGAGAGCTGGAATCGTGCCAAACAGCGGCCTGCCCACCTTGATAAAGGGGCATCATTATGGGCAATTGCATCCCACTCTGTTGCTGCTCAAACATCATCATAACCACATCTCACTGTCTCTGTTCAGATACATGTATGCTTCCTGCCAAAATACATGGCGACGCACACCTTGTACTATTGTGATTTCTATACGGTACAACCGGCTTCAATAATAGTCAAGTGCGGATTTAATAAAAATTGTAATATGTCGATTGACAAACTGGAACTCAAATCGACTCCGTGTTTTTTGGGTTTGCTGTGCTAAATATTGGATATCACTTGCGAGGGCGCGTTGCCCGTTGTTGGATATTGATTTTGGATTGCTGATTTTGCTATAATGTGACTCATGAAACCGCTAACCACCAGCATTTACACATTTTCCAATCTTATCGAAGAGGGTTTCCTCTACGTTGATAAGACCTCGGGATTGTATGATCTGATCAAGCGCAACGGACAATACTTCCTTGCGCGCCCCCGCCGTTTCGGCAAATCGCTGCTGATCTCCACCCTCAAAGCGATCTTCCAGGGAAGGCGCGAGCTATTCACCGGACTGGCCATCGACAAACTGGATTACGATTGGAAGTGTTATCCTGTAATCCACCTGGATATGGGCAGCTGTGCGAAAGCCACACCGAAAGAAACCGAATTAAACCTTCTCTACCTGATAAAAGATCAGGCAAAGGCAAATAATGTGGAGGTAACTCGTGAAGGATCATCGGCGTGTTTCCAACAACTTGTCTCGTTGTTATCCGGTAACGGCCAAAAGGTCGTAATTCTGGTTGATGAATATGACAAACCAATACTCAATCACATTGGCAAAGAGAGTGTCAAAGAGATTCAAGGTGTGCTCAAAAACTTTTATAGCGTAATTAAGACAACAGAGCCATACCAGCGATTCGCCCTCATCACCGGGGTCAGTAAATTTTCAAGGGTCTCAATTTTCTCCGATTTGAACAATCTAACGGACCTGACCATGACCGCTCCAGAATCGACTATGCTGGGATACACCCAGGAAGAGCTGGAAGAGAATTTTGACGGGTATATCGAGGCGGTGGCCGAGGCGCAGGGTCTTTCCAAAGAGGCATGCTTGGAGAAACTCAAACTCTGGTACAACGGGTATAGATTCGAGGAAAAAGCCGCCACTGTTTATAACCCTGTTTCAGTCATGAAGTGCTTTGAAAATAAAAAATTCAGTAATTTCTGGTTTGAGACTGGCACGCCGACCTTTTTGATGGATATGCTCAAGGACAAACCTGTTGACCTGGGCGACCTGCAACTGGAAGAAGCGGCGTTTTCAACATATGAGCCGTCACACCTTGACCCGTTACCCCTTCTCTTTCAAACCGGCTATCTCACAATCAAGGGATCGGTTGACACCGGGGGCTTGACCGAGTACATTCTTGATTTTCCGAACTTTGAGGTTTCCAACTCGTTCAGCTACAATCTCACAAAGACATTCTCCGAGATAGACGATGTGGAGCTCTCAAGAACCCGACGAAAAATAATTCACTCTCTAAACGCAGGCGACATCGATACCGTTCTTGACTGGATGCGTGTCTTTTTCTCTGATATCACCTACGAACTCGCTATTCAAAACGAAAAATACTATCAAACCATCTTCTACGCCGTACTTAAGTTGCTTGGTGCAAATATAAATGTTGAAGTAAAGACAAGCCGTAGCAGAGTTGATGCGGTAATCAAATCAAGCGACTACATTTATGTTATCGAATTCAAACTCAACGGCACCGCCGAAGAGGCACTGCAACAGATAGAGGATAAAGAGTATGCCCTGCCTTACACCAACGATCCGCGCAAGCTATTTAAAATTGGAGTCGAATTCAGCAAAGAAACCCGTAATATCTACCGCTGGCTGGTGCAAGGTAATTGATAATTGATAATTGTTAAGCGTGAGTATAGGGGTCGTATTTCGACATGTTATTGAAGCCTTGGAGCCGAAATCACTTTTTTCAGTGATTGCGGAGGTGTTTTGCAGGATACTTTAAGCATACTCAAAAACCGGCGTTTCCATGGTACGTACCGGCCGCGCCTCTCCCCTCACAACTCGTTGAATATGTTCAACAGTTGTAGGAGAAAAAAAAGGTTCACCGGTTTCATGACAGACTCGTGCCGGAACATTCTTAATGACATAGAGTTTACCATTAATCTCAAGATTGTAGGTAACCGTTGTGTTAATCATTGTTTGCTTCATCAGTATAACTCCATTATTATCACCGCCGCACCTTATTGCTGACCCATTGCAAATGGATCGGGCTCGTAAATAGTTATTACTTTTAATAGTTCCCGCTCTGAGTGTGTGCAGACCACATGTAACGCCCTGCCAGCCATAGTAAAACAAAGTATCAAACAACTTGGCCCATATTTATCCATTCACTAAATAATGACTGGTACCAGTTTTCTTTGGCACCAGTTTTCTTGAAGTTAGCAACTTAGAGTTTAAACCCGTTGGGTCATTCTCCCGCCTTCGGGTAAAAGAGGTCGAAATAGATGGAGTCCAGTTGGTAGGCATCGACTTTACGCGGATTTTTAAGATCGAAGTCGGATTCGAGCACGCCGTATCGTTTCATTTCGCGAAGGTATTCATAGCGTGGCTGGAACCCGGGCATGTCAAACCGCTTGATGGTGTTCAGTCGGTTTTGCGCAGCTTCGATGTGTTTGAGCACCGCCTGGTAATCAGGGTCGTCTTTCGATTCAAAAATAACCGGGTGAATGAACTCCTGCGGCTTCTCCACAAGGCCCTTGCGGAACTTTTTGGGTTCGGCTGGCTTGCCTATAGCATGCCCGCCGGCCTTTTCCGATAGCGGAGCCATCAGAGCAAGCGAGCGGTCAGGCTTGCTTAAGTTGAAAATATTGTGTCGTGAGGTCCTGAACGTCGGGCGCTGGAATCCAGAAAAATCGTAAAACCGCAATCCGATGTTTCTATCCGTGATAAACATCGGCATGTTTCCCTCGTGGCATGATCCGCAGCGGCGGGTCATGGCATCTTTGGCTTTCGGTGTGGACGGCCAGGTATCGGTCATCTCGCGAACAGGTTCATTGGCACCCCACCAGCCGCCGATCTGGCCGGTTCCGTAGGCGGCGTAGGTTCCCGCATAGGGTGTGGCCGAATCCAGCCAACGCCTTATGATGAGTTTTTCATGCTCTGACAGTTGCACCTTGTGATGAGCTCCGTTGATTTTTTCCATCAATGGTGCAGCCGAACTGAATGCGGAATAGGGAGCATCATTGCCCAACGGCTCTCCGCCATCATCTTTTGTGCCGGCCCAGTACTTTCCGCCACCATCCTTGATCTGCTGGTGAAGCATGAGGTTGTAATAGGATATCGAATACGCCGGCCCATGGTCGCCCGTTAAATCCACTCCGCCGTCACGCTTGTCGGTATTGTGACAACTGGTGCAATGTTTATCGAGGATCGGTTGGATATCCCGGGGGAAATCATAGATTTGCGGAACTCCTTTGATTGGTTTGACCTGGCTCGGCAATCGCCTTGCCGCCAAGGTTACCCGTGTTGGAGGTGTCATCAGACGATCTTCATGGCATCCGATACAACTGGCATTCTCACCCGGCATCACGGTGATAAATGACCGCATCTGTTTGACGTTCAGGTCGTTTTCATCAAGAAGCCCCAAATAAATACTCCGGCTTGCCGGCACCTCAAAAAATGCCGAGCCGTCTTTTTCAACAGGCACGGTGCCGAGGATTCTGTTGAGTGTCCATTTGCCGCCGTGTGCCAGTGGTGTCGACCCACCACCGTGGAAATTCACCGGTTTCGGAAGTTTTTCCATCACCAGCAATTTTTTGATCGCCCCGCGTTTCAGGCCTTTCATGTTCCGGCCGATATTTACATCGCTTACAAACAAAGTTCCGGTTGTTTTTGAATGATCGACGGTTGATGGCAATACAGGTTCACGTTTACGGGGAATGATCAGTTGCGGGTCATGCACTGGTATTTTGGAGGATGAGGAATAAACAGACATCATCACACCACGTTCACCATCGCGCTGTATGACAACGAGATCGTTTCCTTTTGCAGCAAGAATCAACGAGGAGTTAACAGGATATGGGTCTCGGAAGCCGTGCCCCCCTCTCCCCTTCGGCGCTGGTGTAACTGTAAGTTTTTTTGCCTGTGACAGGTCGTCCGGTCCATTCGCCACATTTAATACAACCAGATTACCGGCATGCTCGTTTGAGCAATGACCGGAGTCCACATAGAGCACATCCTGCGTTCCGGGGATCGGTCTTGCATCAATAGACACCTGGTCAGAGGGGTGCATATTCCCGAAATACGTCGCCGCGCCCGTTCCGTCAGGCCTGATCGACCAGAGCTGATGGAATCTTGTCGTCGCCCGGTCGACATATTCCCAGCGGGTGTAAATGATCCTGCCGTCGGGAAGAACCGCCGGTGTGTTTTCCACATTTGCGCCCGATGACAACTGCCGTAATCCGGAACCATCCGCTTTACATCTGAACAATACCGGCACGGGTGACGACCAACAAAGCACGTAGCGTTTGCACCTCGTCGAACAAAAGATAATATCGCCATCCGGAAGGTAACACGGTTCGATGTCGTCCCAGTCACCGGATGTCAGTTGCTTCAGCCCGCTGCCATCGACATTGATTTCGTAGAGATTGTAGTGGTGGGTCCCTCCTTTGCGGTAGGAGAACAGCACCTTTTTGGCATCGTAACTGACGCGTGGATCGCGGAATGCCCCCTTATCGTCTTTGATCAAGGTCCGGACCTTGCCCGTCTGCGGGTTATAAATGGCCAGACGTCCGCCGTCGGCACCGTGAAACCAGTAGTTCTCATCACCACACGCATAGCCCATGTTGGCATAATAATGGTTTTGGTAGTCCCTACCGGGATGACGCTCGGCAAAAACAATTTCACCTTTGATCTGCGTCCTTACATCCGAATCCAGCAATGAGGACGCGCCCTTGTCTTCTGCAAAAACATGACACGGGGCAAAAAAGGAAAACAGAGAAACCAAAAGAGCCAGAAAACTGGATTTCCTGATGCCTCCCGAGGATGTGATGATGGTTATTTTCATGGGAATGATGCTGACTGACGGCTGAGCAATAATACTGGTATCATTGACTGCTAGGAATTTGCTTTTTTAGTTGTGTCCCTGAGGACGTTGTTGTGGAGATCGGAGAGGGGGAGAAAGGGGGTTGTCCACCTACCTCATCTATTTCCGCTTCAACACATAAAGTTGCGACTTCCAACCGGGCTTATTGCCCGTACTGAACTGGCCCACTTCGACGAAAAGATAATTCTCACCGCCGACATCCTGAACCTTCATCTTCAGGCCCTGGTAGCGATCCAGGTCCATGAGATACTCGCCCGACCATTGCCAGGGATTCAGGAAGTTCTAAAGCTTTGCTTTAGCCAGCTCTGCTCGCCCCGCAAGTGCGGGGTTCTAAATGCGAGAGTTCTAAAGTTTGATTGCTACCCCGCGCAGCGGAGTAAACTTAATAAGGGTGAAGCAGAAAAATACCCTTGTTCTGTGACAAATCATGTTAGTAGCCATTTCGAAAGGCGGACACAAATACGCACATGTCTATCACTTGAGATTGAGCCTATTGCACCCTTTATAATATTGCCTTTGATTACAGCAAGACGGGTTATCCTGATAACACTGCTTACTTTTAAACCCGTCTGTGAAAAATCACTACTGTCATGTGTAACAACTTCATCTACACCTGGTTGTTTTTGTCGCAACTGGGAAGAAATCATACAAATTAACCAATCACTGTATTGCCCAGGACAACGTTTAATTATGAGAGCCGGACGCAGTTTACCTTTACGCTGATCGGCATCAGGAAATTCAAAAAGAATGATTTGCCCCTCTCGCAACATCAAGGAGTTTCCTTTATATCAGCAACAACATACGGAGATGTTTCTTCTTCCATTCCCTGCATCGCCGAGTTCAACGAAAAGTCCTGCCACGAAGATTCATATCGACTGTCTTTTTTTTGTCCGGCCTTACTCTGCAAGAATTCCACGAAATCAAGAACTTCTTTTTGAGAAGATGCAGGCAAAGAGTGTATATGTTCCATTATTACTTCGGATGTTGTCATAACTACCTCATTAATCCCATTATACTCCCATGATGGAGTTGATTTACAGCATTAAATTCACAGGATTTTTGGCTTTGCTAATAACCATAAATCATCCACCTCATAGCGGCGGACATACCTTGCCCGGCCCAGTACGTCCACCGCATTTCGCTCAGTTGTCAATTGACAGATAGAGAGCCGCTTCATCCTCCGTCCCGCACGCGGGACTTCCTCGCCAAGGCTCCGGCGGGACAAGACGGCGTGACATGTCGCTCCATGCCGAGCCCGCCTTCGTTCCTACGGCGTGATAAACTGGGGCTCAGCGTTCCCAGGTTTATCCCTACCCTCTGCACTAAATAGTGCATGGAACTAATTTTACATTGTTCGCTATACCGTAAAAATTAGGCTCTTCACTGATTTTATGGAAAGCGTCTAAGTTCAGGGGTATTCCGCAGAACCTGTCGGTCGATTGTTGCTGCCTGATCTAATCGAATCAGCAGTGCCTATGGCCATCGTTGAAAGCGAATCGTTTAAGTGTATCCGAGTAAGGGTGGCGTTTAAGAGGGAAGTTAAGTGTGCGAGAGGAGTCGCTGCGCTCTGTGAATTGTGAATTGAGGAATGTGGAATGTAGTTGCCGGGCCGTAATACAGGAGGCGTAAGTATCGAAGAAACACATACTTTTACACTTACTCAAACCCTTAACCGCTACCCTTACTCGGATACACTTAACCGACTAACTTAACCGATCTTCCCGCGTTATCCATTCTCGTCGCCCGTTCTCGTCCACCCGATCGGATTACGATAACGGGCGACGAGAACGGAATACGATTCTCTGAGCCTCGTCACCCACAAATTTTGTGGAATTCCATAAAAATTAACGAAGAGCCAAAAATTAGCGGTCGTTTTTCGGGAGCAGTTTCACCTCATGCAGGCGCATGGTACCACGACCGCCGGGCGGGTTGAGTTTCATTTTTTCGCCGTTGTTGTCCCGACTGAAATTGGCCGAGTAGCAGAGCCACAGCGTTTGGCCATCAGCGCTGATGAACTTGCTCGGAAAATTCAGGAAAAATCCCTGCACGCCGAACTCTTTCATGTAGGTCACCATGCGCCAAGGCCCGGTGATCTTGTCGGCCTCGAGAATGTAGGAGTCCATTTTGTCCATCGTCGGCCATCCGTCGGTTATGCACATCAGGTATTTCTTCAAGCCGGGTACCCAGGTGGCGGTCGCGCAGCCCATGTGGTTATTCCAATCGAGCAGGGGTTTGATTTTTGCAAAGTCGGAGGTCCAGAGCGGCTTGCCATCGGCACCATGGCCGGCAAAGAACTCATAGGCCTTGATGTCGTTCATAGTTTCCGGCGAGGGCTTGACGCGCGACAGATAAATCTGGTCGGCGCTGATCCAGCTGAGGTTGGCATGCTTGAAATCCGAATCGCAGTGCTTGCGTTGTTTGACAACGCCTGATTCGCTGCGCTCGAGGCAGGGGCGTGGATGCGGGTCATTCTCCATGGCTCCCATGCCCAACAGGTAGGCCTTGCCATCTGGCGAGTGCTCCATGTTCTTGCCAAAGTCCACGAAGTGCGGGGCACCCATCTTGACGGTGCCGAGAAACTTCGAGGGCTCGGGAAACAAAGGTTTCTCCGGCGAGAGCGGCGAGTCTTTCCAGGTTTTGCCGTAATCGGTTGAAATCTGGAATCCCGGCATGGGGCCCATGTAGGCCCAGTTCCAGGACACGCCACGGTGTTTGTATGAACCCACATCACCAAGACAGTAGGTTCCATAATACCAGACTCCGTTGTAAACCAGCGAACCACCGGGATAGCGACCTTGATAGGGCAATGCGCTGGCGACTTTCGGCGGCGAGGTGTTGCTGAGTTTGAGATTCAGCGGGTCTTCGCCAACCATCAAGGCATGACCGGTTTTCGCCTGAGCACCCTTGGAGGAGCCGGAGACAAGACCGTTGAGGCCGCCATCAGTCCATGGGGAATACAGGTTGCCATCTTCAGCCCAGCAGGGATACCAGGTATCGCCGCCACGATACGCCTGACGCCGTTCGGTGAATTGGACCCCCGTGAACGTCTCAGACATGGGGAATGGACAGTCTTCGGGAACGACAGACAGCCAGACGAACGCTTCAGCGTTTGCGAGCGAGTGCTCATCCCCGAGGACAAAAGCCGTCAGCATCGTCGTGACGAGCAGGATAATTGTGGTGTTTTTCATGGGTCTGATCCTTTAGTGTTTTTCATGCACGTTTTTTTGCCCGCGACCACCGAAGGTAGAGGCTGGCGCGAAGCGACGGCAACGATCCCGCTTAGCGGGAGAGAGCCAATCTCCGCGAATAGATGTGGAAATTTCATCCCCGCTGCGCGGGGTCGTTAATCACTTGAAATTTCCACATCAACAGATAAGATTATGTTGTCTTTGCCCCAAAAAAATAGGCCTCTGCACTTTTAATTTTTAGCGATCAGCGTTAAAAAAATTACAAGCGCAAAAGATTCGCGGAGATTCGCGGGCAATAACTGCTAAGTAATGATTTTAGTTGCGGCTGAAAGCCGCTTCAGCCTTAAGGTATTCTTTTTCGTGAGACCATCCAGCATCATAGTAAGTAAGGTGGCACTCATGCTATAATCCTTTACGCCCTTGGCTTCCCCTGTGGCGGAATCATATTTTTCATTAATTCCGTTGATCATGGCATTATCGATATTCCTGTCACAAATTTCTGCGGCAAGATCCTTGAATCCGTAGTCAGCCAGACCATGGGCAATCTGATAGCTGGTGGGTGGCCATGTGTCTCCCCGCCAAAAACTGTCGGAAACATAACGGCTATCCTTTGCATCAACGGTGGGCAGAGGCAGCTTGGTCATCCAGGAGGGGGAAGCCAGAACCTGAGCCATGCGAGCGGCCATTTTTGGTGTGGGCACACCAGCGTAAAGTGGAATCCAGCTACTGATTGTGGCTACGGGAATTTTTTCGAGTGTGTCCCGCTGGACAGACAGAAAAGTGCCCGCCTCTTCATCCCACATGTGTTTGCGCATTCCCTTGATACCGTGTTCGATACGCAGCTTGCGCCTTTTGGCCATTTTGCTGTCGCCCATAACCTCCGCCAGACGCTGCAGGCTTCTCTCTCCCATAATCAGGTAGGCGTTGTTGCCTGGTGTACAGACGTCTGAGTACCAATTACCCTCATGGACTCCCTTGCGGGTGGGATGTTTGGTCATCTTCAAGTCATCCATATTAACTTCAAGGTCAAAGGTCTCCCATTTTGCATGTTGCTTCACACCTGAATAGGCACCAAGAGCAATCAGTCCGTTGTCATGTAGGTCCCTCTCGCGCCACCACCACTCATGTAAGCGCTCGAGTCGAGACAGGCTCTGCCGCAGAAGTTCCTTATCTTCAGTGCGATTATATGTCCGTTCAAGCCCCCAGGCAATGATGGGGATCTGGGCAAATGTTCGCTGCGGCTGATCAGCAGACTTGATAACACCGACGATCATATCGTTTGCAAAATCACCAAGCTTCTCTGATTTATTAGCTATCCACCAATCCTGCCAATCCCAGTAATTCTGGTAGATCTCCCGAATGATCTTGTCCCTATCCTTAGGGATACCCACCGGCATCATACGGTCAGGCACCAGTCCCAGCAGATCCATTACAAACTGAGTGTCCCAGGTCCACTGTCCCCTATAGTGGGAGTCTGGTCCCCCGGGAATAATCCAGTGGTTCTGCAGATGGGGTTTAAATTGAGCATCCTGGGGTTTCATGATATTCCGAAGCACGCACTCTGTCATCACCCTGTTAGCCAGAGTCATGACTTCGGGGCTGCCACCCTCGAACAACTCCTCCGCTATCTCATTCGATGTTGAAGCAATTGCAGCCATTGCCGGATTGCCTAACATAGATGTCATGGACACACCGGCAATCGTTTTTATAAAATTTCTTCTTTGCATATTTACACCTCTTATGGTTCTTTCAAAACGAATGGATCAACTTATCTGTGTGCCAACGCTCGACATAGGGCCAGCCAACTGCGCGATATTCAGAATCAATTCCACAGATTTCAGTATTGAAAAAATGGGCACAAATTCGTAGGAACCATGATAATAATGCCCACCGGTAAACAAATCAGGAGAGGGTAACTCCTCATTAAAACAACCACATTCCAGCAGTTAATTTGATCATCCGCAACCGACTAGATTGACCCTCGTCCCACTCAAACTCAGGAATCTTGCTAAGCTCATCAAGATTCCAGGGCGCACTCGCTGGCAGTGTCGTTGCCCGTCTGATCGACGCATTCTCTGTTGCCACAGCCAGTTGTGGACCGGCAAAACCAAAGCTGATAGCTATCAGCAAAAACTATAAAATTTGTTCACGTTTCATTACTACAATTGGGCTTTTGTCTTATTAAAGTACTCAACACACTTCTTGATGTCCGAGATTGGGTTTTCCGGATTTGACTCGTATTCAATAGTAAAGACACCTGTAAAGCCCTGTCTATTTAACTCACCTAAAATCTCTTTAACTTTGCACTTTCCGGTGCCCAGAGGGACGTCTACCGCTTTTTTCACGCCAAATTCGCTGACATCCTTCAAATGAACGCTGACAATTTTACCTTCAAGCTTTTTGATCTGTTCAACCGGGTCAAGGCCTGATCTTACCCAGTGGCCAACATCAGGAGTCGCGCCTAAATACTCACTGGTACCCTCTAGTGCCTCAAGGACACCTTCCGGCCTCCAGTATTTGTATTTTTCATCACGTGGCGGATGATTATGAAAGCCGACCTTGATCTTGTATTCCATCGCGTACTTATCGAGCAGAGGAACTATCGCGAGTTTATGAGGCTCAACAAGAAACGTCTTAACTCCCATATCTTTCAGGAAATCAAAGACCATTTTCATGCCCTTGTCGTCTTCATATATCCATCCACAAACTCCGAAACTAGTCATTTCAACATTGTGCTTTTTGAGCTTGGTTTTAATCTTGTTCTTAATCTCATCGGAGGCATTAAACCAGAGTTTCTGCGGATTGCCCTTTGCATCAAGGATATCTTTGCTGATCACCTGGTTCGGATAAGCTTCAATGTACTCAAAACCGCACTGCTCTGCCTTTTCGATTGCTTCAAACAATGTGAACTCACGGAAACAATAAGCCTGCACAGCAAGAGGCCAATGGGATGTAACAGAGTTTTCAGAGACCTTTGTTCCTGTGCACCCTGTAAAAGTAAGCAATGAAGCAGCAATCATGAAAACTGTTAATAAAAATTTCTTAATCATATTTTTTTCCTTTAAATTGGGATTTCCCATAAACAATTGATATATCAGCCCAGCTACCCTACTGAACCTCATTTGTAGAAAAATATCAAATCTATGGTTAGAACTCAAACTTTTCAACTTAATTTGAGCGTATTTAATTCCATTGAACAGATAAGCTCACGGAGCACCCAATAATTCTGATGCTAATCATTTTGCCTAAAGTTCCATTTATGGTTATTCCGCCTTGCGGATAACTCTAACTGCTTGTTCTGCAAAACGCTGACCAAGGAGTTTGTAACCGTCTGCAGTATAATGCAGATCATGCACAACTTTGTCGCCCTCTGTCCTGTCGTTCAGATCATCTGTGTCCACCCACGCTCCGCGCGGATAGGATTCTGCGAACTGAACCTGCGTCCTGCGGATATACTTCTTTCCCTCCAGCCGCTTCTTCCTATCGAGACCGCAATCGCTGATACGACCGATGACAAAGTTAATATCCTTGAACTTCAGATCTTCCTGGAGTTGTTTGAGGAGCTCTTTCAAATATACATCATACGCCGTATTATTCAAATCAGATTCCCCCTGCATCCAGACAAAGGTGATTGTCCCAATTGTCTCCCCTTCGATGGCGGCCTGCACCTTCTTCATCAGGCTCTCATACAGCAAACCACGTACCTTCGGCACTCGACCTGTGGTTGGTGGTGGAAATTCATGATTCGACTTGCACCAACTTCGAATCGACTGTCCGCTATGGGCATCCTTGACAACAATAATATTGCTCTTGCCCAAAGCACTGGCTACAGCAGGAGTAAAAGTAAGACTTGGATCAAGCCCCACCATATTCGATTGGCCCGAGAGAATGAACAGGTGCTTACCGCTGCCGAGTTGTGTTTCGAGTTGTACGGATATTACATCAGCAATCTGCTTAGCCAGTTTCGAGTAAACGGCCCCGCCGAAATGGACATTATCACCGTTCTTCCATTTGCCATAACCATCCCAATGGGTAACAACGCTGTGCAGATCGTTGATCGGGATGTTGTTCTTCTTCATCACCTTTTCGGCCGCGGCATTGTATATGAGGTCCTCACCCTCGGGGCGATAGGGATCATTGGCTGGGATCGGCGTGGTGCTTGCCCAGATGACCTTGGCTCCATTTTTTTTCAGCAAGGTCACGATCTTTGTCAAATCTTTGGCGTATTGATCGACAGGATTGAGCCAAGTCCCTTTCCGGCCACGAAAGATGTCGTTCAGTCCAAAGTTGAAATGAATCAGATCGTATTTGGTTGCTTTAAGATACTTCTCAAAGCGTTCGAAATCCGCGATACACGCCTTGGCACTGGCAAAATCCAGATTTTTTGCGGTTCCCCGTGAATGCCAGAAAGCCTCTTTCTGAATCCTATACCCCGCCACAGCGCCAAGTTTGACAACCTCTGCCTTGCCATCCAGGAGTTTTGTCAGGGATTTGCTATACCCACCGGAGATCGAGTCGCCAATAATCAATACCTTGGGGAGACTGACAACTCTCTTGCTTTTGCTTGTTCGAGGTACAGCCTTGTCCGGTGCGTCCGTTCCGCCAATAGCAGGTGAAGTCGGAAAAATCGACAGGGCCATTAATACACATAACATAAGATGGCATTTATTTTTCATACTAAGTCTTTCTATTTGTGTTGCAGAATGTTTTCTAACACAACCGTTTTGAGTGAGATGGCTTAATTTTATCATAAAATTCAAGGTATCTGACCCTGTTGTTTGACCTTGTCAAAAAACAGGGCACTCAGCGTCGCGTTTCGGCCTCGTATGTGATTGACGCTAACCCTACATGAACCAGTAACCCGATAGACGAGATAAGCCCCGTTTGTGCTGTCATCGACGTACTTGGTTGGGCCGATCAGCTCTTTGGTTTCTAGATTCAATATTTCAACCGATAGGCGCATGCCGCTCTTACCCCAGTCGACAAAGTAAAGCGCAAGATCATATACGCTGTTCTCTTCGACTGCTATGTCGACGCCGAATCGTTGTTGGCAGGGAGCAGGATTACCCGTATGGATGCATCCGATTTTTCGAGCAGCTGCATTGGATGAATCGGCTGCGGGAGCTCTGACATCCTGGGTGGCCAGAGTTAGGTTTGCATGACGAGCTCTGTGATAAGTAATGGATTTGCAGAATGCAGGAATCGTCATTTGATGCTTATTTTCACCATGATAATTAAGCAGAGCGTATCCATCTTTGCCATAGACACCTCCCCAGTTTCCCTGGGTTTTCTTGTCGATTTTTATAAATGCTGCCTTATAGATATAAGGCCCGGAATCATAAGAGGGCGTTGTGCCAGCATAGGATACTGCGGCGTTGTATGTCCCGGGTTGAACATTGACAAAGTAAATAAATTCAGCGTCTTCATTTGCATCACCAATGCCTGGTATCGGATGGGATTGACTCTTCCATGCCAATTTCCCATTTATCTTTATCGCGTTTATAGTTTTTTCGACTTTGGGTATGGCAAACCTTCCAGTCGTTCCTTCAGGAACCGTTATGGAGCAGTGACCGGTTGTAACATTGAAACTTGCCTTGATGTCACCATGCGGAGTGCTGACTTTGCCCTCCACCCATGTAAGCTGTCTTCCCAAATGCGGTATGACATCAAATGTTTTGAAACCTGGGCTGCTCGGCTTGATGCCCAACACTTCCTCGGTCAGCCATTTGGTAACACCACCTCCCCATGGGTGACACAGGCTGGTGTAACCGGATTGATTATTGGGAAGCGCATCATTTTCACCCAACATCTCACCCCATGCAGGCCGGAATGTCTCAAAGAAAGTGGTGCCCCCGTACTGAATCTGACCGCCCCATAGATCAAGAATACTGCTGTAAGCTTCGTCATACCTGTTCATTATTGCCAGAGCTTGAATGATCCAGTACTGGTTGAATGGGGAGTATGAAAGCCTTTGCAATCGGTCACTAAACCCACTTTCGAGAAACATCTGCTTATTCTCTTCGCTGTTGGTTAGCGCTGTGCATATGGCATCGGCAGAGGCATGGATGCCGAAAGCCGTATACCAGCTCGGATCATCTTTCCGCACTCCCTTCATCAGTTCATCAGCTTTCTTAAGATAATAACCCCGTATTTCTCCCGTGGTCTTTTCGCTTTTCAGAGCGGAAAGGGTGTCCAGTGCCTGGGCAAACTCTCGACAGGCCCTGATCGTCAGCATCTTGTAAGCACTCTGGTTTTCCGGACAACTGTGATCCTCAAACCCGGCTCCCAGTCGGTCATCCCATCCGTAATAACGCAAAGGTGGGTTCTTACCGTATACATTCAGCGCGTCGTTCAGCTTCGCTTTCACATTGGGGAGATAGTTCTTGAGCGTCGCGGTGTCACCGGTGTACCTGTAATAATCGAGCAGGCTCAGCACCCAATAGAGGGAGTAGCTTCTGATTCCATTATTCTGAGTGGAGGTTCTATCAATATTGTGTTTCACGAAATCATAGTTTGCAAAGGCCACCATCGAAGCAGCCTGTGAGGGATGAGCATCACCGGTCCATGAATGCCTATCACTCCGATCCATGAGAATCGCTCCATAATAATCCTTTAAGAGATTGAGCTTAACCCCATATGCCCCGACATACCAGATTTTTGTAAGCATGGGGTTGCTGCACTTGAAGCTGCCGTTATAATTGGTCGGCTTGATCTGGCAAATGACTCTGGCTTTGGTGATATGCCACGGCTTATCGAAGGAGTTAATATGAACGAATCCAAACCGCACACCTTCATAAAGTGCTTTGCTTAATTGCAGTTGGTAGGTGTTTGGGCCGACCTTCACTGGCTTCTTTTTCTTGATAAAAGACCCGTTCAGGATTGCATATTCGTTGTACTCACTGATGCCAAATTCCACATCACCGGTCAAATCAGGACTCTCGATCTCCAGCCAGCCCGCACTTTCAACGCCGAAATCAAGGAGTATCCTCCCCTCTCCTTTGATGGTTACATTGGCAGTGTCTGTACTCAAGGATTCGAGTCCACTGCAAGGTGCTGTTGCGCTTGCCAAAACCGGTTTAAGCGCATACCTCTGCAAATCGTCGGAGGCCTGTGGTGAAGGCCAGCGATAGGTATGCATGGGATCCGGGGATTCTGCAATAAACGGATCACTGCTGGCACCGTCCTTTACGGTTAAAAGTTCTGCTTCACTGTAGTTAAAATTCCTATTGTGAGTCAGGTAAGCTTGCGCGAAACGTCTGCCCATTTTGATCTGGCCTTTGCCGCTATAGCGAATATCATCTCCATTAGCGATAACACTGCTGATACAAGTGAATACCAGCAAGACAGAGATGATCACGGATTTCACATTCAGGTTTTTACAAAACATTATTCTATTCTTTCGATGTTAATATGTGTTATCAGCGATTCCATAACATGATTTCTCGTTACGATGACACCAGCTGATCGCGTTGTCTTTGGCCGGCAGGATCTTGTCGGGCTACACGACACAGGCCATGTGCTTGTTATGTAGCCCAGTTGCGCCGCAACTGTGGCTCAGCGCGAGGGTCTCCGCCCCTCCTAACGGGGTGAAACTTAAGCGTTTTTTACCGTACTCGTACACGTACTCGTACACTCAAATCTCTTTTCCCGCTATCCCCACGCTAGGTTTTGGAGATTGCCTCTACGCCTTACGGCTCCGTTGCCGCCCGCTTCGGGGCTGCCCTACTGCACTACGTTCCGTTTCGCGTGTACGAGTACGTGTAAAAGTATGTGTTCCTTCGACTGTTTTCGCTTAAGTTCCACTCCATTAGCCCCCCCCCAGCTACAGCTAGCGGGTTCCATTAAACTGCCCAAGCCATGCGCAGGCCTCGCTCGCGGCGCGAGCGGGCTACATGTAGCCAATTCAGCATTCATCACTCATACTTCATCATTCTCAGCCGCGCACCTCTGCGCGATAAAAAAACTACGCAGCAAAGACACGCAACCATAACGGAAGCGCACCCAATTCAGCATTCATCACTCATACTTCAGCATTCTCAGCCGCGCACCCTTACTTCACAACCGAGTCAATCTGCTTGAAAACCTCAGCAGTGTCCAACCAGTCGTCAAGCTTCACCGCTATGCTCTTGCCCTTGATTCCTTTGGGCTGCGTGAGTTTGGGTGCCAGGGCCTTGCTCGGCACGGTGTAGAAGAAAGGAATATCCTCCCCTTTCTGCCAGAGCGTGAAGCGGGTCTTGAAGCTGTTGGCCAGCACAGACATCTCCGGGCCGAAGTTGGCGCCTTGGTCGGCTGCCACCATCGACTCGCCCGTGAGGAAGAGGATGCCGCTGAGGGCCGTCGGGGTGAAGCAGTGCATATACACGTTGTATTCGAAGGTAGCCGTCGAATCGCCGACTTCCGGTTTCGGTGAAGGAAGCTGTCCCCACGAACTGCCATTCGGCACCGCCTTGGTCTGCATCATTGCAGGGATGTAGTCACCCCAGTAGTTCTTCCAATCTGCAATGTAGCGTTGCACGTTGGCGAGGTAGTACGGGTTATCAAAATACTGGCTGCCGACTGTCTTGTAGTCTGGCATCAGGCTCGGGGTATCCTTAAGGAAGCTCGGCGCGATCCAGTTCTTGAGAGGGATATCCTTCTT
>Ga0307990_1000713_pt1 | contig 28768 bp, 22 predicted proteins | sample EllFjometagen129_FD_203168 | JGI IMG/M metagenome (GOLD analysis project Ga0307990, IMG submission 203168) | Marine microbial communities from Ellis Fjord, Antarctic Ocean - #129 | ecosystem: Environmental > Aquatic > Marine > Unclassified | place: Southern Ocean | collected 2014-10-08
AATAGAAATAAAAATAAATTTCTATTGCATAGCGACAAAGAGTTTCATTCATTTTGAAAAACATCAAAATGGTGAAACTCTAAGTCGGGGTTAATCCCCGCTAATGCAAGTATTTCGACTTTTTCAAATCTCCTATTGCATAATCGGGGTTGAATATGCTTAAAGTTATTTGTTTTTTATAAGTTAATAATATTTTGCCCACTACGGGTCTGTTTTAATTATTATTATACTACAAATATATCGTCTTTAACGAGGCTAATAATAGCGTCGTAGAGCCTGTCCCGAACTTGATTCGGGATGCTCAATATTTGTAGAATTGATGTTCTCAAAAAATAATAGAGTGCCGTAGGTACGAAATATAAAACATAGTGATTTTTTTGTCAATAAAAAATAATAATATACCTTTGCAGCCTCAAAAGTTATTTGGTTTGGTAGTTCAGTTGGTTAGAATGCCGGCCTGTCACGCCGGAGGTCGCGAGTTCGAGTCTCGTCCAGACCGCACAAGAAGTCTTTAAGTTCGAACTTAAAGACTTTTTTTTCAAACGGACAATATAGATTCAAAAAAATAAGGCAATGCATTTTGAATTAACAAAAAAGTTTGTAGGGCAAGTTATCAATATCATTGAGAATAAAGATAACAAAGCAGCAATTACTCTAATGGAAGAATTGCATGCTGCTGATATTGCCGAATTGTATGATGAATTAGATATTGAGCAGGCGAAATTTTTATACCTTTTGCTTGATGCCGAAAAAGCTGCAGATGTTATTGCTGAACTGGAAGAAGATGACAGGGAAAAATTTCTTGAAGCACTTCCCAGCGATGTAATTGCAAAGCAGTTTATCGAAGAAATGGACAGCGATGATGCTGCAGACGTACTTGCTGACCTACCGGAAAAAAAGAAAGACGAAGTACTATCGCATATCGATGATATAGAGCAAGCAGGCGATATTGTTGACCTTATGAATTACGATAAGGATACAGCAGGCGGATTGATGGCAAAAGAATTTATTTCGGCTAACATTAACTGGACTGTTGAGGAGTGTATAAGAGAAGTTAGAAAAATGTCAGAAGAAGTTGATGAAATTTATTTTTTGTATATTATTGATGATAATGATAAACTAACAGGTATTGTTTCAATAAAAGATCTAATTTTAAATCAGGGAAGCACTAAAATATACGATATATGTAATCACGATGTTATTAAAACCAATACGGAAGTTTCTGCAGAAGATGTAGCAAATGCAATGGATAAATATGATCTTGTTTCAATGCCGGTTACAGATAGCATAGGTCGTTTGGTTGGTAGAATTACTATTGATGATGTTGTAGATGTTATAAGAGAAGAAGCCGAAAAAGATTATCAGTTAGCATCAGGTATTGTTGAAGATATTGAAACTACCGATAGCGTAATTATCCAAACCAGAGCTCGACTACCATGGCTATTAATTGGCATGACAGGAGGTATTGTAGGAGCATTAATAATTGGTTATTACCAGAACGATATTATAAAATATGTTGGACTTGCGCTGTTTTTACCTATGATAGCTGCAATGGCAGGGAATGTAGGCGTACAATCATCGGCAATTGTTGTTCAGGGATTAGCAAGCAAATCTATGGGAGTTGAGAGTATCTCAAAAAAATTATTAAAAGAATTATTTATAGGTCTTATTAATGGAATTATTTGTTCAGCAATTGTTTTAGTATATAACATAATTACTGCTGATTCCTTAGCCCTGACAATAACCGTTAGTTCGGCTTTATTTATTGTTATTGTTTTTGCATCTGTGTTTGGAACATTTACACCATTGATACTTGATAAATTTAAAATTGACCCTGCTCTTGCAACAGGTCCTTTTATTACTACTGCAAATGATATTATTGGAGTTTTCATTTATCTTACAATTGGAAGCATAATATTTGGAATGGTTTAACCCGAAAAAATTATAATTTATTTTGAAATTTGATGATTGAAATTTAAATACTCTTTCTTTTTTTTATTACTAACTTTGCATATTCTTTTACATATTCATATATTTGAGTTCACAAACTAGACAAAATTCGATGAAAATTTTTCTCATTATTTTATTTTTCATACTTACATTCATAGCCTGTAAAGAGAATGCTCCTTATATAACAGAAGATAATAACAATATTGAGACACACACACAAACTGATTGTGACACAATCCCTAATGTAATTAAAGATATACCTGTAGGATTATATGTTTCTCATAGCCCCGATTCAATTTATGCACAGATATATGAAAAAGATACAAGTAAATTTATTTGGAAACATTCAACAACAATAACATCAAATATTCAGGGAATTAATATTATAGAATTTGGCACTTATAATTATAAAAATGGGAAATGGGTTTTAGGTAATTTAACAAAAAAGCCATATAGTACGGAAGATTTTGAAAATTGGTATTTTATTAAAACCAATAATGATATGTTTTCCTGGGAAAATTGTAAAAATGGGATATTAGAACTTAATACTGAATATATAGACCCTTCAAGTTGGAGTGTTAAAAACAGTGAATTAGTTAACAGAAACGGATTATGGTATTACATTGGAATTGACACCAATGGGAAAAAATATATGGGGTATGGCAGGTATGTTACTATTCCTGAATTGATGCACTAACAAAATATTATTATCATTGAGCATAAAATATTTTAAACATAATCAGATTGACTTTAAAAAATGGGATTGGTGTATAAGTCGTTCTTTTAATGGAATAGCTTATGCTTATTCCTGGTATCTTGATATTGTTTCAGAAAACTGGGATGCTCTTATATTAGGCGATTATGAAACAGTTATGCCACTTACTCATTCTAAAAAAATGGGCATAAATTATGTTTTTCAGCCCCTTTATACCCAGCAGCTTGGGGTTTTTTCAATAACACAACTTACTCCAAAAATTGTTTCAAAATTTATTGATGCAGTTCCAAAAGAATTTAAACTACTTAACATCAACTTAAATAAATTTAATAAAGTTGAAAACAAAAAATCTAAAACTGTTATAAACAAAACTTACGAGCTTGATTTAATTGAACCTTATGATAAAATTTACAAGAATTTTTCCACCAACACAAAACGGAATATAAAAAAAGCAAAAAGCAATAACATTAATATTATAGAAAGTGTTTCGGCAAATGAACTTATAGATTTAATAAAAAACAATTTAGGTCAAAAAATAAAACGCCTTAATGAACATCATTATAATAATATAAGAAAAATTATTGCTTTTGGCATTAAACATCAAATTGGGAATTTAATTGGAGCATATACGGCTCAAAATACACTTTGTGCTTCAGCGTTTTTTTTAACAACAAATAATAAAAGCATATATCTTTTTGCAGCATCAAATAATGAAGGAATTGAGAATAGGGCGATGTTCCTTTTAATTGACTATTTTATAAAACAAAACGCCGAAAAAAACATAACATTGGATTTTGAAGGATCTAATATTGAAAGCCTTGCAAGATTCTATAGTGGTTTTAATGCAAAAAAATGTAATTATACAAATATTAAGATAAACAAATTACCATGGATTTTACGTTTAATAAAAACCTAAAAAATGATAATTAATTTAAGTAGTTCAAATTCGGTTTTTAATCAGTTTATTGCAGAAATAAGAGACGAAAAAATACAAAAAGACAGAATGCGTTTCAGAAGAAATTTGAAACGTACAGGAGAAATTTTTGCTTATGAAATAAGTAAAAAGTTAAATTATGATATACAAGATATTCAAACACCTCTTGGAATTGCTAAAGTACCAATTTTAAATGAACAACCGGTTTTAGCAACAATACTTAGAGCAGGTCTGCCGTTGCATCAGGGCTTGTTAAATATTTTTGATAATGCAGACAATGCTTTTGTATCAGCATACAGAAAATATGAAAAAGACGGACATTTTGATATCAAAATTGAATATGCATCTTGTCCTAATTTAGAAAATAAAATTCTTGTAATTTCTGACCCTATGCTTGCAAGTGGTTATTCAATGGAACTAAGTTATAAGGCATTAATGAAACATGGTAAACCAAAACACACGCATATTGTTACACTTATAGCTTCGAAAGAAGGTATAAGTTTTTTAAAGAAAAAATTGAATTTTAACAATATTACTTTGTGGGTCGGTGCTATTGACGATGAATTAACTGCTAAGTCGTATATTGTTCCGGGACTTGGCGATGCAGGAGATTTGGCTTATGGAGAAAAAGAGTAAAAAAGTCCCACCTAGCCTCCCCAAGGGGAGGAACTAGAGACAAAACATTATAGAACGGACTCTATATGTTTTATGATTACAAGCCTGTACAAAGAAGTACATGGTGTTAATTTTTTAATAAACATTAAATGAATGTCAGTTTATATACCTAAAATTTGTTTTAATTTTCTTCATTTACCCCATCCCTAAAGGGTGTGAAGAAAATCAATTTGCTCCCTTTAGGGTTTGGGGTAAACAAATTGATTTTTAGAATTTTATTAAAATATTTAGGTATTAATACGGATACTCATAAACATTAAAAAAATTAAATTTGTTTTTAGGTATTTCCATATTAGAAGCTATATTAATTATAGTATTTGCAAGTTTTAAATTTGCTCTTTCTATACCTCTATGCCTATATAAATACCAGTTGAGTTTTCAGGAAACAGTTTTAATAACATCAATAGGGGGTATTCTTGGCATTTTATTTTTTGCATTATTGTCAAACTTAATTATTAAATTTTGGAAAAGATATTATGTAAACTCAAAAACTCAACAAAACACTAACAATGCACTTAATAAGGTATTTGGAAAAGAAAAAAAAGAAAAGAAAAAAAAGAAGGTTTTTACCCGCAGAAATAAAATGATAATAAAAACGAAGAAAAGTTATGGATTAATTGGTCTTTCAATCATTACTCCATTTTTATTATCAATCCCTGTAGGAACATTTATTATTCTAAGGTATTTTCCAAATCAAAAAAAATCAATTTTATATTTAATTATATCCGTAATTCTTTGGTCTGTAATTTTTTCATTGTTCTTTGGAATCTTTGTAAAAGTTAAAATTTAGAGTTTTTCTACAATCGAATTATCATTGCAGCTTTCTAATAATTGTTTAATATTTTTATTTAATTTCGGATGGATTAATTGTGGAGCAATCTCATTTAAAGGCTCTAATGCAAATTTTCTGTTTTGTAGGTGGATGTGCGGAATTTGAAGATTTTCTTCATTTATAATTTCATTACCATAGAATAAAATATCAATATCAAGAGTACGTGAAGAATAAACTTTCGACTCTCTTTTTCTGTCATGTTTGTTTTCAATAAAATTTATCTTCTCTAATAATTCTTGTGGTGCAAGTATAGTCTTAACTTTTAATGCCTGATTTAAAAATAATTTATCAGCTTCAAAACCCCATGGTTCACTAACATAGATATTTGACTCTTTAATTATTTTACCAATTAAATCTAAAATATTGAGTTTAGCTTTTTCAAAATACTCTTTTGTATTTCCAATATTACCGCCTAATAATAAATATACTGTTTTCAAATTTTTAATTTAATTAAACAAAGATATATGTTTTCACATAACATATTTGTTTTTTACAAATATGTTAAAGAAATGTTAAACTTGCTTATAATAATACCAATATTTTAAATTTGACGTATATTTGTACTGATGAAAAGTATATCAAACATACTTATAAGCTCATTTTTGCTAATTGCATTCTTGTCATATTCCATTGGCATAGTAATGGTTAATCACTCATGTTTTGGATGTGATTATTCTTCTACTAATTTTTTTATAAATGATGACTGTCATCATGAACATGATTCTCACTCCAAGTGTCATGGTGAAACATGCTGTAGTCACATAGCCGAGAAACATTCTGATAACAAAGAAAATACATGTAAAAATGAAATATCATATTTTAAAATTGAAAATTCTTTTGAAGTATCAAATAACCACACAAACTTCAAAATTGAAAAACTTCCGGTTATTTTATATTGTATATTCATTAATAATTACAAATCTCAAAATTTAACACATAATTTTCAAAATATTTTCCCGCCGGGAAAATTAAAACCGCCCAATCTTAATATTTTATATAACAATTTTCTTATTTGATTATTTACTGTTTGTAATTTTCACGAGTTAGCATAGTACGTGGTGCTTTACGCAGAAGAAATTTATGAATTTTTGTAAATAATTAGAAAAATGAAAACAATTAAAATATTTTTATTTCTTATTTTTTTATCAATATCAATATATTCTCAAGAGTATATTAGTGGTAAAATATTTGAAGTAATTAACAAAAAGAAGATTCCAATTGAAAATGCTAATATTTTCTGGAGGGAATCAAAACAAGGAACAATTTCTGACCAAGACGGTAAATATCGAATAGAAAAAAGAACTGATTCTGAAAAAACCTTAATTATTAGTTTTATAGGCTATAAATCAGATACTGTTGATATAAGCAAATTAAACACATCTAAAATTGACATTGAATTAATAAGCTCAATTGATTTAAAGGAGGTTGTTGTTGAAGAAAGAAAACAAACATCTTTTATTTCACGACTTGAACCTATTCAAACACAAAAGATTGAAGGTGAAGAATTAAAAAAAGCAGCTTGTTGTAATCTTTCTGAAAGCTTTGAGACCAATGCTTCAGTTGATGTTCACTATTCTGATGCACTAACAGGAGCAAAACAAATTCAATTACTTGGCTTAGCCGGAAAATATAGTCAGATAATGGCAGAAAAAGTTCCTTTTATCAGAGGCTTATCTTCCACTTATGGTCTTGGATATATACCCGGCTCGTGGATGGAATCAATTCAGGTTTCTAAAGGGACTGCGTCAGTTTCTTCAGGTTACGAATCAATAACAGGCCAAATTAATGTTGAATATAAAAAGCCTGATAAAGGAGATTGGATTTACTTAAATGCCTTGGCAAGTGACAAAGGAAAAATGGAAGCTAATGCTAATGCAAGAGTTGAATTAAATAAAAAATGGAGCACCATGATTCTTGCCCATACAGAAAAAAACAGCATAAAGAATGATTTTAACAAAGATGGTTTTTTAGACCACCCTCTTATAGAACAGCATAACTTTATCAATAGGTGGAAATTCTACGTTCCAGATAAGTTTATGACTCAGTTTGGTGTAAAAATTCTTGATGAAGAAAGAATGAGCGGGCAAATGAATTTTGACTCATCAAAACCAAGAGATATTGAAAATGGATATGGTGTTAATATTAATTCGTTAAATTTTGAGGTTTTTCATAAAGCAGGCATTATTTTTTCAAGACCAATTACAAGTCTTGCAATAATTCATTCCTTTACAAATTTTGATCAGTCATCATACTTTGGATTAAATAACTATTCGGGAAAACAAAAGTCATATAGTGCTAATACACTTTTTCAATCATACATTGGAAAAACAAGTCATGCGTATACAACCGGAATCAGTTACTTATATGATGATTATGTAGAGTATTTAAATGACACTTCATTTTTAAGAACTGAGCATGTTCCGGGAGCATATTTTGAATACACGCATACAATTCCTCATAAATATACATTTATGGCAGGAATAAGGTACGATCATCACAATATGTTTGGCGGTTTTGTAACTCCGAGATTTCATTTTAAATATGATCTTAATACTCTTACAATAATTCGGGCATCTGCCGGGAAAGGCTATAGAACTCCAAACCTTATATCTGAAAATAGTCATGTGCTTTTGAGTTCACGAAGCATAGAAATTCTTGAAAATATTGAGCAAGAAGAAGCATGGAATTATGGATTATCAATAAATCAGACAATACCTTTAAAAAAGCGTGACATTATAATAAATGCAGAATTCTATAGAACTGATTTTGTAAATCAATTGGTTTTAGATATGGATAAGGATATTTCAAAAGCATATTTTTATAACCTTAAAGGTACATCATATTCTAATAGTGCTCAGATTGAGATAATTTTTGAACCAATTAAAAGGCTTGATATTGTAGTTGCATACCGTTTAACAGATGTTAAAATAACTATAGATGATGAGTTAGTTGATAAACCTTTAGTCAATAAATATAAAGGTCTTCTTACAATGTCGTATGCAACAAATTTAAAAAAGTGGCAATTTGACTGGACTACACAATTGAATGGAGACGGAAGGTTGCCAAGTACAGCAAATAATCCCGACGAATATCAAAGAGCTGATACTTATCCTGCATACATAATTATGAATGCACAAATTACCAAATTTTATAAAAGATGGAATATTTATTTTGGAGTTGAAAATCTAACAGACTTTACTTTAGATAATCCAATTATTGCAGCAGAAGATCCATTTGGAAAATATTTTGATTCGTCAATGATCTGGGGACCTTTAGTAGGAAGAAAATTCTATTTGGGTCTAAGATTTAATATTAATTAATGTTTAATAAATTAAAATTTTAAATTATGAAAACACTAAAAATTATTGCAATTGTTATTAGCATTTTAATAGTTAATACTATAAATGCTCAGGATAAAACTGAACTAAAAAAAATAAAATTTAAAGCTAAAGTTAACTGCAACTCTTGTAAAGCTAAAATTGAAAAAAATATGGCATTTGCAAAAGGAGTTAAATCGGTTGATGCAAATGTTGAGTCTAAGGTGGTTACTATCACGTATAAAACTGATAAAACAAATGCAAGTGAATTACAAAAAGAACTTGAGAAATGTGGCTATGGTGCTGAAATGATTACTGACAAATGTTGTCCAAAATCAGAAAGTAAAAAATGCTGCGACAAGTCGAAGAAGAATAACAGAAAATGTTGTCCTGAGAAAAAATAATGTTAGCAAAAATGGCATGCTTTTAAAAATTGTTTATGGAAATTTATTTGCAATTGTATCTATTAATTGTAAAACAAATTTTTAATTAAAATATATTTATCATGAAAACAATACAATTTTTAATAGCATGTTTATTAATTAGTTCAATAACATTAGCTAACAAGGAAAAGACTTTAAAGTCTAAAATAAAAAATGTAACAGTATTTTTAAGTACTGCTCAAGTTCAAAGAACTGCAAGTTTAACAATTGAAGCAGGATTAACTGAACTAATATTTGATGGTGTTTCTCCATATATAAACACTGAAAGTATTCAGGCAAAAGGCAACGGAAATTTCATTATTCTTGATGTTCAATATAGAATTAAACAACCGGAACCAATTCCTCCTTCAAATATAGTTATACCTCCAAAAATTCTGCAAGATATCAGATTGCTGTCAGATTCATTGTCGTTTATTAATTTTGATATTGACGACTTAAATAACAAAAAAGAAGTACTGGAACTTGAAAAAAGAGTACTGCTCCAAAATAAATTTATGCAAGGAAATGTTGATACAATCCCTGAACTTAAAGAAGCTATGGAATATCTTAGAGTTCAGTTGAATGATATTAATAAAGAATTAAATGTTCTTAAAAGGGAAAAATTTAAATTAACAAAAATAAACACAAGAATGAATAAACGTTTGACAGAATTGAGGACATACAATAAGCATGTTAATCCAGTAAAACCACAAAAACCAAAACATCAAGTTGTGGTAACAGTTTCAAGCGAAGTTTCAACAGGTGGAAATATGACAATTAATTATATTGTTACAAATGCAGGGTGGACTCCGGAATATGATATTAGAGTAAATGGAACAAATAAACCGGTTACTTTAGTATATAAAGCAAATGTATATCAAAATACCGGTGAAGATTGGAAAAATGTTAAGTTAAAACTTTCTACAATAACTCCAAATGCAAGTAATGTTAAACCTTTACTTCCTGTTTTATATTTAAATTATTATAATCCTTACGCCTATAATTCTAGGGATGATAAAGCCCGAAGAGGTATAGCTTTAAGTGCAAAATCAGACGCTCCTGCCTGTGCAGAATTATCTTATTCTGAGAAAGAATATTCTCCGGCATTAACGTCTGCTGATTATACACAAATTCAGCAAACTATGACAAATGTTGAATATGATATTAAACTTCCTTATTCAATAAATTCTGATGGAAAATATCACAAAGTTGCTGTTAAAAATTATAAATTAAAAGCAGAATACTATCATTATTTAGTGCCTAGAGTTGATAAACAAGCATATTTAATTGCTAAAGTAACAGACTATAGTACACTTGACCTGCTTCCTGCTGAAGCATCAATATATTTTGAAGGAACTTATGTGGGTAAAACAAATATTAATACAAGTATGATGCAGGATACAATGGAATTAGCTTTAGGTACTGACAGAGGAATTGTTGTAGAAAGAAAAAAATCTAAAGATGAAGAAGAAATGAAATATGAATTGATAGGCAATAATGTGGTTAAAAAAATCTCTTATAATATTAAAATTAAAAATAATAAATTATCAACTACCCATATAATCATTGAAGATCAAATACCTATTTCACAAGATGAAGATATTAAGATTAAAGCTATTAAAACTGCAGATGCTAACTATAATGAGTTAAATGGAATGCTTAAATGGAAAATTGATTTAAGCTCAAAAACAACAAAAAATTTAAAATTTTCTTACAACATAGAATACAACAGGAATAAGCAATTAGCTAATATTTTTTAATTCTCACATTTCCTTTTTAAGCCTGTTTAATTAATTAAACAGGTTTTTTTTAGCAATTTTAATTGTTATATATCATTAAAATTTATGATATTTGCAATGAACTTTAAAACAAGTATATATTATGAAAATTTTTGCAGTAATTCTATTTCTCGCACTTACATTTGTGTTTACAGCACAGGCAAATACGACTGAAAAAGGCGATAAAACTAAAACTTTTGAAATGAAAGTTGGATTTCATTGTGCCGGAGGTAAAGCTACAATTGAAAAAAGATTAAGTGAAATTGATGATCTAAAAAGTTATGAAGTTAACCTTGAAACCAAAATGGTTAAAATAACATATTTCACAAAAAAGATTGATGAAGCAAAAATCAAAGCTGCAATTCTTGATCTTGGGTACTCTGTTGACGGAAAAGAACCAACAAAAAAACACAAATGTGAGTAAGATTATTAATTAATATAAAACCCCGAATTCGGGGCTTTTTTTTGCTCATATTATTGTATTTCGCCCTTCAGAAATTTTATCAAAAAGAATACAGATACCATTTCCCATCTCTTTTAATTAGCTTCATTATTTCAGAACTTCTGCTTTCTCCGCCGGGATGATTAAACATAAATGAAACTTTAGCTATTTCATTTTCAAAATCAGTGGCTTCATATTCTACTTGTCCATAAGTTGATGCAAGTTTAAAATAAGTCTCAAATTCTTCAAACGTTTTTTTAATTTCCTCCGTTTCTCCTAATTCATCAGCTTGTTTTTTCAAATTAGCAAGCATACACAATCTTTTAGTATCACCATCTCCTTCGCCCAAGGGATCACAAAGGTTTTCCAATAATAGATAATCACCTGTTCTTGCTGAATAAAAAATTGCGTTTACAACATTATTTGGATCTGTTTGATCAAGTTCGTATTTAGGAACCTGATTCTGAGAAAAAAGTCCTAAACCTGTTAAAATTAACGACAAAAAAACTATAAACTTTTTCATGATTTTAATTTTTTAATTAATATTTATATCCTGTTATTGAGCCTTTTTCAAGACCGACATCTAAGCATAAGACTATCCTGTTAACAAAATTAAAATACGACACCGCCAGTGTTGCATCCAATATGGCATTGTCACTAAGCCCAGTTTTTCGTAATTGTTCAGGATAATCAATTTCCTTTGATAAACCCGGATTTAAAGTAAGAGACTCCGCAAGTTCACACAATTTTAACTCTCTCTCTGCTAATTCTATTTGTCGATAATCTTTTTTTAATAAAGCTACTCTTTGTTCATTTTTCCAATAATGATTTAATGCCTCTCCATGATGTATTTGACAATATTCACAATTATTACATACGGATACAATTACAGCTATCATTTCTCGTTCTGCACGAGAAAGGTCGGACTTGCTGAACATTATTTCCAAATAAAGATCAATGTGTTTTACAATGCTTTCAGGTCGTAAACTTTGAATTGTATGGACATCAGCAAGCTTACCTCTTTTATCTATCAATTCATCATAAATTTTTTTAAGCCTCCCTGATGCTTCTTCGTATTTTATTACTTTTATTCTAGTCATTTTTATTCTTTTCATTCATTATTTTTCCAAACTATTTCTCCTCCACTAATTGTCATAAGTACTTTTGTGTTCAATATCTCATTTTCATCAATATTCATAATGTCTTTGTCAAGTATTACAATATCAGCAAATTTCCCGGTTTCAAGGCTTCCTTTTTCATTTTCTTCAAATGCAGCTTTTGCTGCCCAGATAGTAATAGATCTTAGTGCGCTTATTCTATCCAGAGCATTTTCACTATTAAAACCATTTTCAGGATAAGCTTTACTATCTTTTCTAACTACTGCAGCATAAAAAGTATTTAATGGAAAAATTTCTTCAATAGGGAAATCTGTTCCATTTGGTAACCAGCCATTTTGCTCTAATAATGTTTTATATATGTACGCATTTTTTGTGCGCTCTTTTCCCAATCTTGCTTCTACCCAATACATATCTGATGTAGCATGAGTAGCCTGAATTGACGGAATAATTGAAAATTCTTTAAATAATTTCACATCATCAGGATGAATTACCTGAGCATGTTCAATTCTCCAGCGTTTATCATTTTGCTTAAGCAAGTATTTGCCATAAATGTTCAATATCATTCTATTTGCCGAATCGCCAATTGCATGAGTACAAATCTGATAACCTGACTCTAATGCCTTTTTGCAAATTTTATGGTATTTATCAATCGGTTCAACTATTAAACCGTAATTTGACGTATCATCAGAGTATGGTTTAAAAAGACGTGCTCCTCTTGAACCAAGGGCTCCGTCTGCATATAATTTTATACTTCTTACATTTAATCTTTCTGTTTTGTATATTCCATTTTCTACAAAATGCTCAATATTTTCATCACTTGGATGTATCATAGCATTAATACGAATTTTAAGTTTATTGTTTTTTTGTAACGAATCATATAATAGAATAATATCTTTTTCTAATCCTGCTTCTGTTATAGATGTTAGCCCGGCAGCAAAACAGTTTTGTTCTGAATTAATAAAACATTGGATTATTTCATTAGTATTTGGTGCAGGCACTTGTTCTTTCATATAATCAGCAGCCTTATCAAGTAGAATTCCTGTTAATTTATCGTCTTTAACAAATACTTCACCACCTTCAAATTTGGTATCAATTGTAATATTTGCCCTTTTTAAAGCTTCATTATTTGCTAAAACTGCATGACCATCAATTCTAACTAAAACAACAGGGTTGTCTGGAAAAAGTTTATCAAGAGTATCTTTACAGGGAAACTCCTTTTTTTCCCAATTATTCTGATCCCAGCCTCTTCCTGCAATCCAATCGTAATTGCGTCCCTCCTTAAAATCGACAACTCGCTTAAGCATTTCTTCAAATGATTTTGTGTTTCTAAGGTTTATCCAGTATTCAGAAATAATAGAGTAACTGTAAAAATGGCAATGTGCATCGTTAAATCCCGGGTAAACGAATTTTTCTTTTATATCTATAATTGTATCAGCATTGTATTTATTAATTATATCAATAGTTTCTCCTGTTTCAATAATTTTACCTTTATCAATAGCAATACAATTAACTATAGAAAAATTACTATCAACAGTATAAACTGTTGCATTTGATATCAGCATATCAATACTTTTCTTATTACGATTACAAGAAATCATAATAATTAAAATGAGATTAAGATATAATATTTTGATTGCATTTTTTTTCATTATTATATAAAATTTATTTTTCAATATAATTAGAATTTATCAAATAATCCTTGTCATTGCCATAAATAAAAAGACATTGCCCGCCTGAAATTATGTCAATAATCTCTTTTGATAATTCATTTGGTAATGCGGGGCAACCCCAGCTTCTGCCAAGTCTGCCATATTTTTCAATAAAACTCTGGCTCACATAATCTGCTCCATGAATAACAATTAATCTTTTTCGGGCATTATCATTTATATTCTTTTCAATTCCATTCAGTTTTAAAGAATATCCGTGTTTTCCGTAATACGTTTCAGCGGTAATGAAAAATCCTAAACAACTTTTTTTTGACTGGGATTTATTTGAAAAATATTTTGAAATATTCTCTCCTGTGTTTTTTCCATGAGCTACAAGACAATGATATATCAATTTTTTTTCAACAATATCTATAACAAAAAATCTTTCTTTTGTAGAAGGTTTTGAATAATCAATAATTATTAGTTTATCCTTTTTCTTTAAGTTGTCAATATTGTAATATCCAATCATTGCTGTCCTGAAAATATCATAAGAAATTACATCGCTAATATTACATTCTTCCCATATCAATTTTATTTTATTTTCAATGGTATCATTGATTATATTTATTTTTTCAGTTTTATAATTATTTGAAAAACAATAGAAAATTATTATCAAGAAAATAAGAATGCTTATTATGGCAATAGTTTTATTCATAAAATACAATTACATATAGCCTTTTATTGTGTGGCGTTTTTACATTGTTTCAATACCTTCTTTATAAGTTTTACATTTTAAATCTTTAATTAATTCGCTTCTCATTCTCTTAGTGTCACCATAATATGAAACCATGCCAATTTTAATAAAATCTTTGGTTAATGGACTTTTCGTACAAAAAATAAATGAAATTAATTCAAATATCCCGGCTGCAAACATTATTAGTCCAACCGACATTTTCCATGGCGGTTTGTATCCCCATTGTCTTGTTGCTGAATTCAGAAACTCTTGTAATGTTTGTTCTCCCTCATCACCAATATGATAAATTCCATTGATGTTTTCCTTTATTATTGCTTGTTTTGTCGATTCTAAAAAATCCTGTGTTGAAATTAAATGAATCCATGTTGGGTTTTTCCATATTCCTAAAAGTCTGTATTTTGCAAACCAACGAGCAGTATCAATCATCAATATTCCTCTGCCATACACCATCCCTACTCTTAATGATACGGTTTCAATATTTGTTTTTGTTCCTTTGCTAAATAATAATTTTTCTTCTTCCAATCGTGTTTTTGCATGCATAGAAATTGGCTTACCGTTAAGACTTCCTTTTGCCGGATTTTCTGGAACTGTTTCTCCCTCAACATGAGGAAAGCTAATTAAAATTATCCGTTTAACTTTATTTTCTATTGCTTTTTCAACAAGATTTTTGAAATATATCGTATTAGTTTTGGGTAAAAATTTCTCAGGATTATGCTTAAACAGAATACCTGCAAAATGAACAACAGTATCTACATTTTTTAAAGAGGGAGTCAAAGAATCTTTGTTTCCCAGATCAGCTTTAAAAACATTTATGTTTGCAATTCCTTTTAATTTGGGATCAATATCCTTTTTATGAATCAGTAAATTAAGAATCATCCCGGAGTCTTTTAGATAGTCTGCCAATAATCCACCCAAATTACCTGCTGCACCCGTTATTAATACTGTTTTCATATTCTATATAACATTACAAATTGTCTATAACGAAAATAGTAAATTTATTTCATTTTTGATTAATTTTAGAATACAACCTACCTTGCCCAAACAGTTTAAGAAAATTGAATTTTAATAAATAAGTTAGAAGAAACACATTCTACATTGCTTTTTAAAAATTATTATTTTTAGGGGCAACGATTATTCATCATTTTTTACGATTTTGACGGTCTTTACTGCCACTACGTTTGTTTCTGTCATTCCTTTTGCTGTCCCTTTTATTTCCATATCCGCCTTGTTTTGAAGGCTTGCTTTTTGAAAACGAAGCTCCAACAGGTTTCTCTTTTGAAGATTCTACCAACAAAGATACTCCTTCAAAATCCTTACCTTTCAAAGCATTAATAAGTTGTGTTTCTATTTTGTCTTCTACTTCAAAGAAAGAGAACTTTTTCATTATTTCAATTTTCCCAATTTCCGAATTTTTAGAGTCTAAGCCTTCATTGATTAAGCCTATTAAACGTGCAGGATTTAAGTTGTTTTTACTTCCTACATTAATATATAGTCTTGAAAACGAAGTTCTTCTTCTATTATCTTTGCTTCTTTTTTCTCTTTTGCCCCTTTCATCTCCTTTTTGGTTTTCCGAAACGTTAATGTCTCGAGCGTTCTTATAGTAATCCAAAAATCTGTTAAATTCAGTAGAAACAAAATGTTTAATAAGTTCTTCTCTGCTTAACCACTCCAGTTTTTCATAAATAGCTGGCATAAATGGTTCAATTTGTTTGTCATCAATTTTTACCTTTTCTATTTTATCAATGAGTGTATACAGTTGTTTTGTGCAGATTTCTTTACCATTAGGTACAAGCTTTTTGGAAAAATTTATTCCGAATTTTTTCTCAATTTCTTTGAGCCTCCTGATTTCCCTAGTGTGAATTATTGCAATTGAAGTACCGCTTTTTCCTGCTCTTCCTGTTCTCCCACTTCTGTGGACATAAACTTCTGCATCATCAGGTAAGTTAAAATTGATTATATGAGTAAGGTCGGTTACGTCTAGTCCTCGTGCAGCTACATCTGTGGCAACCAGTATTTGCAGCTGACGCACCCTAAACCTGCCCATTACCTCGTCGCGTTGTGCTTGCGATAAATCACCATGCAAAGCATCGGCATTATAGCCGTCTTGCATTAGCTTGTTTGCTGTTTCCTTGGTTTCGCGTCGTGTACGACAAAACACAATTCCATAAATATTGGGATTGATGTCTGCAATTCGCTTAAGTACCTCGTATCTGTCTCTAGCCTGAACCATGTAAAACCAATGATTTACATTTTCAATAGCTGTGTTCATTCGTGCAGCAGAGATTTCAATAGGATCGTTCATATATTTTTTTGTAATGGCCATAATCTCTTTAGACATTGTTGCAAAAAACAATAATGTTTGTTTTTCACGAGGGGTTTCGGCCAAAATTGCGTCAAGTTCATCCTTAAAGCCCATGGTGAGCATTTCGTCGGCTTCATCAAGTATAACACGCTTCACCTTTCCCGGCATTAATTTTTTACGTCTAATTAGATCTTTCGTCCTACCCGGTGTTCCTACAACAATTTGAGCTCCTTTATTCAAAGATTTAATTTGTGTTTCAATATTGGCTCCACCGTAAACTGCTACAACATTAAGCCCCTTAATATATTTCGAAAAATTAATAAGGTCATTGGTAATTTGTATGCATAGTTCCCTTGTTGGGCAAAGCACCAAGGTTTGTGTTTTTTTATCTTCAACATTTGTCAAATGGATAGCGGGCAACCCAAAAGCTGCTGTTTTTCCGGTTCCTGTTTGGGCAAAAGCAATCAGGTCTTGATTAGAAGACAATAAATGGGGAATTGTTTTAGCTTGAATAGGGGTTGGTTTTTCAAAGCCAAGTTCCTTTACTGCATCTAGTATTCCATCATGTAAGTCAATATCTGCGAAAGAGTTCATATATTATTTTTATCAATTAAGCCGCAAAGGTCGTATTTTAATCGTGGTAATTGTCTACATTGCCCAATTATTTGCGAACAGACGATAAAATAATAAACCTGTAAACTTATTTTAGGACGAGACATTATATTGAACTCAAGTCACTACATCTTTTCCTTGTAAGCCTGTATAGATTTAGGATATATACAAAGGCAATTCAACATAAAAGCTTGAGCCTTTATTTACTTCTGTTTCAAACCAAATTTTACCATTAGCATCTTCAATAATATTTTTTGCCATTGCCAGCCCAAGTCCCATTCCGCTTGTTTTTGTAGTAAAACTGGGTTCAAATATTTTTTCTTTTAAATTATCCGAAATACCTGAGCCATTATCAGTAATAGAAATAATTGCCATATTATTTTTTACATTAAGTTCAATTTTAATTGAACCATCTCTTTCATCCGGGATTGCCTGAATAGCATTATTTATCAGATTATTAAAAACTCTTGATAGTTGCTCCTTATCAGCAAACACATTTATTTCTTCATGATTATTAAGCTCTATTTCTATGCCTTGAGAGATGTTCTTAAACAAATTGATTATATTATTGATCTTATTTGCCACATTAACAACCTCATTATTGGTTTTGGGCATTTTGGCAAAATTTGAAAACTCAGTAGCTATCATTGAAAGTGAATCTATTTGCTCAACTAAATTTTGAGTTACTTTCTTATGCAGAGCATTATAATTTTTATCTTTATTTTCCAATGCTTTTTGCAAATGTTGAATATTTAGTTTCATAGGAGTTAAGGGATTTTTAATTTCGTGGGCTATCTGTTTTGCCATCTCACGCCAGGCGCTTTCTCTTTCCGATTTTGAAAGAAGCTCAACATTTTTGGCAAGTTCTTCCATCATTCTATTATACTCGGATATTAATTCCCCTATTTCATCTTGTTTATTATATATAATTTGTTCGTTGGTTTTGCCTAATTGAATATTTTGAAACTTTCTCTGAATAAGCCTTAAGGGCTTAGTAATGCTTTTTGAAATAACAAGTGCTACAACAGTAGTGATAATAAATAATAAAAGATAAATATTTATTATTGCAATAATTAAATTTGATATTTCGGCAGTAAGTACATTTTGCTTTGTAAAATAAGGCAAATTCAAATAAGCAAGTTGCTTATTGTTCTTATTATTAAATGGCACATAAGCCGATAAGTATGACAATTCTCCAATTTTTTCTTTATGTATGTATTCAGCCTTGTTTGTTATCTTGAGCTCTTTAAATGCCCTTGAATTGATTTGTGTATTTATAAGTCCTTTACTAAATATTTCCGGTCGTGAGGTAGCAAGCAAATATCCATCTAAATCATAAAGATTTATATCTGAGAAAAATACATTGGAGAATTTAATAAGTAAATATGTTAAATATTCTTGATCATCATTTGTGATAATATTATAATCGCCAAGTTTGTGTTCTAATTCAACTAAAACAGATTGTGTTTTTTCACTAATATTCTTAAAATGATTTTTTTGATATTGATTTATATTATAATATATTGAAATTGCGCCAATAAAAATTAAAGACAAAAACATTAGCGATATCATTGATATCTGAATTTTGGTTTTAAAATTATTTAGGTTAAAAGGGTATGAGCCATAAACAAAATAAACCATTGACAATAAAAAGAAAAATATGAAAATATATGAAAAAGCAATAATAAGGTTAAAAATATCAACCGAAGGCTTACTTAATACTATCAGATTATTATCATCAACCCTGTAAACTAAATGACTAAAATTATTGTAAGTATAAAATTCAAAATCATTATTCGTGTTTTTGAAAATACCGGATCTTAGATCATAAGTAAAAGCTCCCTGTTGGGTAATTAAGTTATTTTTTCTATATTTTGCATAAGAATATTTATTGATATTTGAATTTTGAAAATCTTTTTCCAAAAGCAGTTCCGGGTAACCAAGCTCTGTTGAAATTAATCTGGAATTAAACTCAATAAACAAGGTAACTACAAAGGAGTCGATTGGCAATATATATTCAATATTACCTAGATAACTTATTCTACCATTGTTATTATCTAAATAATAAAAATCTGTATTTTGTATTCTTAACCCCTCATTATCTGTCATATTGTCAAAAAACTCATAACAATTATATACTTTGTTTTCAGATTCAAAATCTAAACTGTCTAAATAACTGCACGCTGTAATTATTAAGTCGTATTTTCCCAAGTATCCGTGTAAATAATTTTTCAACAAATGATTTAATATTAAATCAGTATCACTGTATGGTCCCGATAAAAGATCAATTATATATTTATCTTCTTTTAATTTTGCCTCAAATTCTTCCAACTGAATTTCACCAATAGGATCTCTTTCGTTTGCAAGATTAATTACCAATAATTTTCTAATCTTATTCTCTTTTTCGGTATTATGTATATAAATAAAACCAGTAACAAATAAAGCTATGATTGAAACAAAAGCAATAATTGAAGTAAAGGCTTTAACTTGCTTTAATTTTGCATAATATATAAGTCCAAATAATAAAAATATTAAAAATATTAAAGAAAATAAATCGCTTTTGTAACCAATAATATAAAGGGTGAGTTGTGATAATGCTAATGAAACAAGTAATAGCAGTAATAAATATCGAGTTGAAAAATAAGTTTTAAAAATATAAAAGATTTTAATACAGACTATTATAAATGATAAAAACAATAAGCCCAAAATCAATAATGCAATAAAACTATGTATATTAGTATTTAGAATATTGTGTATATCAAATGAGATATTGGAATTGTATATTAGATTTTTAGCAAGAAAAACTACAAATGCAAAAAATAATTCAGTAAAAAACAATAATACCAGTATATATATTAATGCCGCAATCTTTGTTAATTGCCTAAATCTTAAAAACTTATAAACAGTTATTGCAAAAAAGGCTAAAAACAATGTATTTATAAAAAAATCTCCTAATGATGGCAGCCATTGTGAAGCACCAAAATATTGAGGTCCAAAAAATTCTAAAGAATAAAATGATGCCGGAAAATTAAAATACATCATTAAATATCTAATAAAAATCAGGTCTGCCAATAATGCAATAAGCCAAAAATTGCTTGGTTTTATTTTATATAAATATTTAATTACCTGATAAAAGAATAATAAAACAATAACTAATGCAAGGCAATATAAAATAGCTGATAAATATGGGTTTTTATTTGTTTTTTCCGGATTATAATCAGGAATTAAAGAAAACAAAAACCCGCCATTTGCATTAACAACTGCTAATCCCTCACTTGATGGAATTTTTGACAATTCAACATCAGGCGATATTATAAAATCTTTCTGAAAACCGTTTTGAATAAATTTGTTTTCATAAGAGTATGAGTATTTTACAAGTATCAATCCAACATATATTCTGTTGTTATATTTCTTAACATCAGATAAAACCCAAGCATTATCCAAGCATACAACAGAACCTTTTTCAAAACCCGATTCGGTAAATTTATCATTTACTGCGAGTGAATTATCTGACCAGAATTTTAGTTCATTATCTTCATAGACTAAATAAACAAATCCCTGTTTTTCTATTGTTTGTGAATATTTTTCATTTGAAAAAATCTCTAAAACATCTTTTTCGCTTGTTTGATTAACAAAATCAACAAGCAAAGTATCAAGAATGGTTTGTTTGTTTAATAGCGTTGAGGTAAATTCTTCTACATTAATTCTGCCTTGTTTTAAACCATATTTGCTATTTTCCACAAAATATGCAACAATTGTAAGCAAAACAGAAAAAATAAACAGAAAAAATATTTTTCTTTTAAAAAACATCGATATATATTAGAATGTTTGAAAATGGAAAGATACAGAATTATAATTAAATATCGAATTTTATTATCTAAGTCGGGATTTTATTAAAATAAAACACATGTAATATATTATCAACAAGTTGACAACATGCAATTAACAGTAGACAAAACAATAAATTGTCAACTGCATACTGTAAACTGTCTACTTTTATCGTTTAACATAAAAAACTAATTATTTTAAATATTTTTATTTGCAGACTTGTGCCACGATAGGAATAATACGGTTAAAACTCTCCAAATTTAAAAGATAGATATGCTCCGGGATTAGAAAAATCATTATCGGTATAATCGCTAAAAGTAATTCCTGAAAAATAATGATATGTTGCACCTATGCCTATTCTGAAAAATTTTACGATTCTTATTTCTAATTCTAAAATTGGAGAAACAGTAAAAAAATTATCGTAATTTTCTCTATCCACGTATGTAGATGTAAGGCTTCTTGAAGAAATATTTCCCCAGCCAATTAAAACAGATATTGCAGGATGAAATCTGGCATCATTATTAATAACATATCCCAGCAATATTCCTCCGTATCCAAAATCCATTTCTTTTTCTTTAAATTGTCCTCTGTCTGCAAACAAATTGGTAGTCATTCCCAAACCGTATCCACCAAAAAAAAACTTTTTATTAAAAATAAATGCGCCTCCTCCGCCTATCATGTGTATGGTTGAATTATCTATTTTTGTTAATGTCATAAATAAACTTCCAAAACCGTTGATTTCAACATCATCACTTAGGAGTGTTTTAGGCTCATCATTTTTTTCATCCAATTCTTGAGCTGAAATGCTAAAAACAAGAAAAATGAGAGTTAAAAAAATAAAAGTATTTTTAATCATAGTTTTATAGCTCTATGTCAATATTTTAATAGATTTAAATGCTTATACGTAAATTATCGATTAAAGATTAATCTTTTGCCTTTTATTTTTTCAAAAAATGCACCTTTTTCAAAAACAAGGTTTCCATTTACCATAGTATGAGTAATTTCTGAAGTAAAAATTTGTCCTTCAAACGGAGACCAATTACATTTATATAAAATATTGTCTTTTTTAACTTTCCATGGGGAATTTAAATCAAATAAAACTAAATCTGCCCAGTACTCTTCTTTAATGTAACCACGGTTATCAATATTAAAAATTTCAGCCGGAGTGTGACACATTTTTTCAACAATTTTTTCAAGAGATATTTGTTTTTTATGATACAATTCTAACATTACTACTAGTGAATGTTGAACCAAAGGTCCTCCTGAGGGAGCTTTAAAATAAGTGTTCTGCTTTTCTTCTATCAAGTGTGGGGCATGGTCTGTAGCAATTACATCAATTTTGTTTTCGTTTAAGGCTTTTATCAAAGCTTTTCTGTCACTTTCTTTTTTAATTGCCGGATTCCATTTTATTTTAGTTCCATATTTTTCATAATCTGAATCATTGAACCAAAGATGATGAACACATACTTCGCTTGTAATTTTTTTCTCTTTATAGTTTGTTGAATTTTGGAATAAGCCAATTTCTTTTTCTGTTGACAAATGAAGAACATGAAGTCTTGTATTATATTTTTTAGCTAATTCAACAGCTACTGATGATGAGCTATAGCAAGCTTCAACACTTCTAATATTGGGATGATGTTTTATTGGGACATTTTCACCAAAATCATTTTTAAATTTTAATGTGTTTTTATTAATAATATCATCATCCTCACAATGTACGGCTATTAATGTTTGAGCTTTTTCAAAAATTTCAGAAAGTATTTTCACATCATTAACAAGCATATTGCCGGTAGATGAACCCATGAAAATTTTAATACCACAAACATTTTTAGGATTTACTTTTAGAAGCTCGTCTATATTATCATTAGTTGCTCCTAAATAAAATGAATAATTTGCAAGTGATTTTTTCTCAGCAATTTTATACTTTTCATTTAGCAATTTTATACTTGTTGTTTGTGGATTTGTGTTTGGCATTTCCATAAAAGAAGTAATCCCACCTGCAATGGCAGCTTTAGATTCTGAATAAATATCTGCTTTATGGCTTAGTCCGGGCTCTCTAAAATGTACCTGATCGTCTATTACACCCGGCATCAGATATTTTCCGTCTGCATTTATTGTTTTAATTCCAGATTGTAATGTTTCTGCTATTTGTCCGTATTGAATTTTAGAAATTTTATTGTCTTTAATAAATACAGAACCTTTTTCAATGGTATTTGCATTGACAATATTTGCATTTTGAATAATATAATCGGGTAAATTATGCTTGTTTTCTCTCATACTTTTTAAACCAACTGCGTATTTTCATTTTAATTACCCCCCAAACAGCTTCATTAAATATTCCTCCACTCATTTTTGATTTACCTTTTTGCCGGTCGGTAAATATTATGGGAACTTCTTTTATTTTAAAGCCCAGTTTCCATGTAGTAAATTTCATCTCTATCTGAAAAGCATAACCTTTAAGCTTGATTTTATCTAAATGAATTGCTTCAAGCACTTTTCTTGTATAACATTTAAACCCTGCTGTAGTATCTTTTATTTTCATCCTTGTAATCATACGTACATACGCAGATGCATAATACGACATAATTATTCTTCCAATGGGCCAGTTAACAACATTAACACCATTAATATATCTTGAGCCTATTGCCAAATCCGCCCCTTCTTCTGAGCAAGCTTTATATAAGTCTTCTAATTTTTTGGGTGGATGAGAAAAGTCAGCATCCATTTCAAAAACATATTGGTAATCTCTTTCTAATGACCAATTAAACCCGGCTAAATATGCCGTACCTAAGCCAAGTTTTCCTTTTCTTTCTAAAATATTTAACGATTCGGGATACTTTTTTTGCAACTCCTTAACAATATCTGCAGTACCATCCGGAGAATTATCTTCAACAATTAGAATATGAAAATCCTTTTCTAAAGAAAAAACTGCCTCAATAATTGATTCAATATTTTCTTTTTCATTATAAGTTGGTATGATTACTATAGAATCTGACAATATCTTAGTTTTAAAAAGTAAGCGAAGATATAATTAAAAATAATTTCTGCCAAGTTAAAAAAACTTAATTAGTTTATCTGAGTTCATAAATCCGCAAATTAAGGGATAGAAATTACTTTTCAACAATCACAAATTCTGTTCTTCTGTTTTTTGATCTGCCTTTTTCCGTTTTATTTGTAGCAACAGGTTTGTCTTGACCAAATCCTTTGTGTGCAACTATTCTGTTATTTTCTATTCCAAACAACATAAGATAATTAGTAACAGATTTAGCTCGTTTTTCCGATAAGATCATATTTTTTTCCTCATCACCGGTATTATCAGTATGTCCATGAATTTCAATTTTTACAGATGGATTGTCTTCTAACCATTCAATAAAGTTATTAAGAACTACCATACTTGCTTTATCAAAAACAGAAGAAGCTGTGGCAAAATAAATATCATTGATTTCTACTTGTTGACCCACTTCTATTGGTTTTATTTCCATGTCAATTTCTATAGGAGCCAATAATGTCGTTTTTTTAGGTTTGATATATGCAGATGTAAAAGTATAATTTTGCTTTCTAACAGTCATAATAAATTCTTCATCAGGTTCAACAGTAATTGCAACAGCATATTTTCCACTCATTTTATCAACTATTGCTTCTGATGTTTTTCCTGTAGATGTACTTTTAATTATAACTTCTGCATCCTGTATGGCTTTTCCCTTTGAATCGTTTAAATATCCCTTTGCTAATAATACTTCTTTTGGTCTTGCTTTTTTGTAGAGGTCAAATGAATAAATATCATAACCTCCATCCTGGCTTAGTCTATTAGATGCAAAATAAGCTTTTCTGCCATTTGTACTCACAATAAAACCAAGTTCGTCTTCTTCTGTGTTAATAGGATATCCAATGTTTTTAGGCTCTGTCCATATTTCTTTTTCATATTTTGAAAGATAAATATCAAACCCACCAACACCATATCTCCCATCAGATGCAAAATATAAAGTCTGACTATCTGAATGCATAAAAGGAGATTTGTCATTTTTGGGTGTGTTAATACGCTTCCCAATATTTTTTGCAAGACCCCAGTTTCCTTTACCATCAATAGTTGAATAATAAATATCTATTCCTCCGTATCCATTCGGTCTTGCACTTGCATAATATAATGTTTTTCCATCAGCAGAAATTGATGGTTGCCCTTCCCATGTTGTTCTGCCATTTATATTTTGCCCGAGATTCTCGAGTGTTGTCCATTCTCCATCATAAAAATGCGAAACATAAATATCACAATTTTCATAATTTATTAAACCTTTTTCAGTACGTACTTTTTCAAGTTGGCATATTGTAATATACAGATGATTATTATCAATTGTTATTGAAACGCCTCCTTGATTTAAGTCCTGATTAAATGGCTTAGGCATAGGCACTCCTTTGTTATATATTTCTTTTTCGCTTGTAAGCGAGTTTGCTCTTTTACTATAAGAAAATTCATCAATCATTTTTTTATCTGCTCCGCTATTTTTATTTCTTTTAAAATACCTGTGAGTGTAAAAAGCATATTCTCCATCAGGAGAAATTAAGGGCAAAAATTCGTCTTCTTTTGTACAAACACCATCCAGTTTAACAGGGTTAAATTCTACAGGATTGCTTAATAATTTACGGTAATTTTTTATATGTTGAACATAATTTAAAGCAACATTCATTTTGTCTTGTCCGTTTTCATTCAATTCAATGTAAAGTGTCAAATATTTTTGAGCCTCAGCAAATTCTCCATTAACATAGTAATACTCACCAAGATAATAATACGACAAATAATCTTCATGAAGAGGACATATTTCTATTACTTTTTCAAGATATTTTACAAATTGTGTATTATATTTTACAAGATTAATTTTATCAAGTCGATCTGTCATAGCTTTTAATGCCCAATTATAATTTATCATTGCAAGCCTGTAATATGCATTATAATATTGAGGTTCTATTTTTGTAGCTTTAACCAGTAAACCGTATGCTTCTTGATGTTTCCTTTTATCTTTTAATTTTAACAACTTCTCAGCTTTGTCGTACAGTGCAATTGCATCTTTGTTTTTAATCTTAATGCATTTGTCTTTCCCAAAACTTGTCAGGTTAAATAAAAAAGAAAAGAAAAGCACAAACAATATGTACTTATACTTAATAATATATTTGTAACTATTCACAAACTATATAATTTAAACAGATTTAAACAACACCCACTTCTGCAAAATTCTGACCCCGAATACTCGGGGTCAAAATTTTGCAGAGGGAATCGTGTTATTATCATTATTCCCCGCCTTAAAAGGCGGGGCTACTGATTTTTTCACATTAAAATTCATGAATTCATCAGGTTAAATCAATCTTCTACAATATCAACTATTCTTAGCTTTTTCAATTAGCTTATCGCCTTGTTGTTTGGCGGTACGATTAAGATTACCAGATTCTGTTTTAGCTTTATTAACTACTCCATTGGCTTTTGTTGCTGCTTCTTTTTCAATTTTTGCAGATTTTTTATCGGCTTCAGAACGTATTTTTTTGGCTGCTTCTTTTGCTGCTGCTTTTTTAATAGGGTTATTACCTGCTTTTTTAATTAATTTATCTGCTTGGGCATAAGCTTCGTCTTTAACTTTTTTTGCTGCTGTTTTAGCTGTTTTCTTTATTTCTGCAGCTGATTTTTCTGCAGCAGCTACTAGTTGTTTACCTTTCTTATCGGCCTCTGCCAATAATCTTGCAGCTTGTTCTTCTGCTTTGCGAATTGCTTCTGCTTTTGCTTTATCAATCTCATCATTTATTTTATCTTTTACCTGATCTTTTATATCATCAACAACATTTGATGCCTGGTCTTTAAGATCTAGTTTAACAGTAGGATTCTCTAAGGTTCCTCCAATAATTGCATTAAAATTAATTGTTTCAGGCATTTGCACATCAATACCAACATTGCCAATTTGTGAAAACAAATTATTTACTACCTGATTTGCAGCACCGCCAAATTCTGAACTTGGAATATTAAAGTTCATATTATAATTGATTGACTGGTCAATTCCCTGAGTTCCTCCCATAACAATAGTTGACTTATTATATTTTGCATCAAAAGGATCGACGGTAATATTTCCATTTTCAATTTTAAAGGTAAAATTTATATCCGATAAGTTCATGGTATTAAATTTATCAGACTTAAGCAGTTCTCCGATCTTACTAAAAATACCGGCATTATTAACTACTATACTTTTTGTTTGAAAATTTCCTGTTCCGTTAACAGTACTTAAGTCGGGTTCCATGTTTTGTTGTAAAATTCCGGTAAAATCTATGCCCATTGAAAAATTACCCGTACAGTTTTTAGCGACAGGAGCAATTTCCTGTACTGTATTAAATGCATCAAATGTTTTTGGAATATTAAAATTGTTAATGTTCAAATTAAAATCAAATGAAGGTTTTGTAATATCTTCTGTAGAATATGCACCATTCATTATCATTGAACCATCAAGCAAATTCATTTTTAAATCTTTCATTTCAGCTTTACCTGCGTTAAGTCCTAAATCACCAGCAATATTTGTAATTTCAAGCTCATCATAAAGCAATTTATTAATAGAAGTATTTAAAATAAAATCTATGTTTTCAGGTATTTCAATTACTTCAAGTTCTTCTTCTACGGCTTCTGTTCCTTCTGTTGTTGTACTTGTTGTTTCCTCATCTTCCAAAAACTCATTTAGATCAAGAAATTCTGAATTAAAACTAAAATTCCCTTTTAAAAGTTCATCTTTAAAATAGTATGCAAGGAAATTCTCGATTTTACCATTCATGTGCATATCACTTTTACCTATTATGGCATCAAATGAGGTTAATTCAATAAATTGAGGAGAAAATACCATTTCAGATTTTGATATTGTAATACCTTGTGGTAAATCTTCACTCTTGTAATTGAAATTTTCTAAAACAATGCTGCCAACTGCATGAAAGTTTTCGTATTGTTCATTTTCAATACTTGACATTTTTCCTTTCATTTCCATGTCTGATTTTATAATTCCATCCATTGTCATATCATCAAGTGGAACAATATCTTTCATTTTTGCAAGATCAATTGTTCCTTTAATACTTCCATCAATATTTGCATCACTTACAGGTGTGGTAACAAGCATTTTCATATCAAATGGATTTCCTGCAAAATCAATATGGAATTTTTTCAGGTTAATTACAGTATGGTCTTCATTACCATCTTCGTTTTTGAGATTAAGGTCTATGTTAATATTGTCTGCGCTGCCTGGCAGATCGGGATATTTAAACATTGCATTTTCTACTATCAAAGTCAGGTCAAAAGCCGGCAGTTGAACATCGTTATATGTTCCTTTTGCAAAACCGTTTAATGCTAATTTCCCTGCCGTTTTAACATCATTAAAATCGCTTAAATAAACAACCGGAACAAGTGAAAGAATATTTTTAAATTCTGTTTTC